>Ga0265297_10000363_pt1 | contig 143470 bp, 158 predicted proteins | sample Munlanlwell13791_FD_192502 | JGI IMG/M metagenome (GOLD analysis project Ga0265297, IMG submission 192502) | Leachate microbial communities from a municipal landfill in Southern Ontario, Canada - Leachate well 137-91 | ecosystem: Engineered > Solid waste > Landfill > Unclassified | place... | reverse complement strand
GGTTATAAGTTCTCGTACTTGGCCAGCAATCCTTTCATTTGGTCTAAAACTACCGTCGGATATTTGTACTCGGTCGCATAGTCAAAATGTCGAAAGTCATTGAGAAGGGCGAGTCCCGTGCCATTCGGTACCGGGCTCGCGCTCGGCCATATATGGACCTAAAAACATTACAACAAGAAGTAAAAGAGAGGGGTAAAACTATGAAAATTAGACCCCAAACATCACCCGAAATAATGCTGGGGATTTTAGAAGAGGCAGGGGAGGTGGCAAAAGAAGTTGCTCTTTTTGAAAAAGTTGGGAACAAGATTAACTGGAAGCGTTTACCAGACAAAGATCTACTAGCAGAAGAGATTTCTCATCTGTTGGTCAATGTCGTCAGCCTTAGCTCTTGTTATGATATTGATTTAGACCAAACAATGAAAAAATTGTTTGAGAACAACGAGAAATAAACAAGCTGAACAGACCCATAAAGATGCCGAGGAAATAGTTTAATTTCTCTTATCTTCTTTAATGATCACTTTTTGAACATCGTCCCGTGTTCGGAGCACTTCGGCAAGCTCAGTGCAAACAAGCTAGAGTGCAAGCAAAGAAGGAGGGTATATAATTGAAAGATGTGATATGTATATATGCTTTTTTGTAATGAGAAAATTTTTTATGAAAAACAAAACCATAATGGTCGCCATCGTAAGTTTTGCCTTAGGGGCATTGATTTATAATTTTTCTCCAATTATTTTTCAAGAAGGTAATCCTTGGCCACAGATTAAAGGGATAGTTCAATTAAAATTTAGTGGTAAGGACATTGTGCTGTTATCAGGTTCGGATAATAAATTTATAACCGAAAGTAAGAACGGGACTGTTATACATGATTTTATGAAAGATAGAGGTTATGATTTCACTGGACAAATGGGTTCAGGTTATTTTTTTAAGTCCCAGACAGGACAAACTGCCATTGCCACTCACAGATATTATAGTCGCTATTATTCACTTTGGACTGTAACCGAAAACAAAAATAATTATTAATTAATAATATAAAACTATGTCAAAATATTGCGAATCGTGCGGAATGCCACTTGAGAAAAAAGAAGACTTTGCTGGTGGCGATGAAAATGCCAAGTTTTGTCTTTACTGCGTTACTACTGACGGTAGTGTCAAAACCTGCGAAGAGATTTTTGAGGGCGGAGTCCAGTTTTTTATGAGCCGGATCGGTGGCGATCGCCATATGGCGGAAAAGGTCACCAGAAAGAATATGAACAGGCAACCGTATTGGCAAGGGAAAGACTGCGAGATACTAAAGGGAGAAACGGCAACCGATGAGGAATTTGCCGAGGCGATGAAAAAGCTGGGTTAGAATTTAATAGTACTTGACTAGAATATCATTATATGCTATAATAGAAATTAGATAGTTGTTACTGAATCTAAATCAAAGAAAGGGGATATCAATCAATGGAACATACTTCTAAGAAATGGAGAATCGTTTCAGGAATTGTTGGTCTTTCATTCTTCTTCATTGCTAACTGCACGAATTTTTTTGAGAACCTGAACATTCTCGCTGGATATCTGCAAATTATCGTCAATGTGTTTGTTTTTATCTGTTGGATGAAGGCTTACCCACGTTGCCGTGGTTTTGAGAAGTTTGTAACATTCATTGGTGTAATTTTCCCTCCTATTATGGCGGGCATTACACTCTGGAGAGTATTACTCCCCGCACTCTTCAACTAAGCCTCACCGGAATTATATCTTGGTGGGGCTTTCTCTTTTTGTTAAAAAATAGTGTATACTAAGAATTATGGCAAAAAGATCAACCGGTTTAGATAAAAAGAAGACCTCTCGTTCTAAGAAGACCAAGAAGCGCCTTGCAATAAAGGGAGAAATGTTGGCGCAGAGAGCACTCAAAAAACGCCGGTCTCGGTAAGGTAGAACGAATGAAGGAAAAGTTACCTATAATTATTTTAATTTTAGTTGTTGTTGGTTTTGGTGCATTTTACGTATATCAAAAATCAGTACAAAAAACTTCTCCCACAAGTCAATTGGCAAATCCCGCATCCGTTCATTGCTCGGAAGTAGGCGGCACATTAACCATAGAGAAGCGTGGAGACGGGGGAGAGTATGGTCTGTGCTATTTTGAGGACAATAGGGCGTGTGAGGAGTGGGCATTGCTTCGCGGCGACTGTCCCCTTGGTGGAGTTAAAACGACAGGCTTTGATACTATTGATCAGAACTATTGTGCATGGTCCGGAGGACAAACCTTCGCGACCGTTGATTCCGTTTGTACGTTTAAGGACGGTTCCACCTGTTCTACGAAGGATTTTTATAATGGAACATGTGATACGGTCGCAGATTGGCACACTTTCAAGAATATAGAAGGTGGATATTCATTTACGTATCCACAAGAATGGAATGCAGTAATCAATAAATATAATTCACAAAATTCTTTGTTTGGATTAGGAGCTACGAGTGAAAGTGGATACGGTGGAATTGAATGCAATGGGACTCTTTCTTCCGGTCAATCACTAAAAGATTTTGTAAAAAAATTTAATTCGGGAGTGGAGGGGGGATCAAGTTCCGAAACAGAAACCGTAATTAATGGGCAACCTGCCATAATAAGCATAGTACAAAAAGCGGCATTAGAGCCGACGGAAGTAAAGAGCGTAAGCTTTGAGAAAGATGGCAAGGTCTGCAGTATGTATGTAACGTATAAAACTAACTTCTCTCAATATCCAGAAGATGAACAAAGATTAACTCTTTTCAATCGCGTGCTCTCAACCTTTAGTTTTTTGTAGCGAATAGCCATCAATAAAAATAAAATAGTGATATAATAAATTAATTATTCTAATTAAAAACTAATGAAAAAATTTATAAAGTATGTTTTTAGTATTTTAATATTATCTTTCATTTTTTCCTCCACTCCGACTTTAGCCGCAACTATTCCTCCATTAGGCACTGCGGCAAATTTTTCTGCTCTGGCTAGTACATCATTGAGTTTTATTAATGGTGGTTTTATTAACTCCTCTGGTTCCTACGGTCTTAGCCCAGCTACTTCCGCATCAAAAACTGGTGTTTGGATGGGAGGCAGTGGATATTTTAGTGATACCGCGGCTCCGGATAATCTGGTTTCCTTTACTGCCAAAGAGGATGCCTTGACTGCTTTTAATGATCTGGCTGGTCAGACGACGAGTGGTGCGTGGAGTGGTACTGCGAGTACAAGTCCTGTTTCGGGGGTATGGACAGAGGCTTCTGATGCTACATTTAACGGGACGCTTACCCTTGATGGTGATTATGAAGACGTGTGGGTTTTCCAGATTGGAGGGAATCTTAACTTTACCGGTAAAGTAGTTCTCACTGGTCATGCTCAACCCTGCCATGTCTTTTGGCAAGTCGGAGGAACTGCATCTACAACCATTGATTCCGAAGGGAAATTTGTTGGAACTCTCATTTCGAATGATACGGCGACAACTACTTCTCTTGGCTTAGATATTGATGGCCGTATCATGTCGTTGTCCGGTTCGGTGGTATTGGATGGTGGAGGTCAATCGAGCAGTATTTCTGGCCCAACTTGTTCAAGTGGACTTATTCTCAAAAAGGTTGTTGATAATACTAATGGTGGAACATCGCTCAATACTGATTGGACACTCACCGCCACGGGAGCTGTGGCTTCACCAACTAATTTAACAGGAACAACTCCGGTAGATAGTGATGTGTTATTTCCTTCCGCTCCTTTATTTAAAGCTGACACCTATACTCTCTCTGAAAGTGGGGGATCAACAGACTATACCGCCAGTTCATGGTCTTGTGTCGGTGGAACTCAAGTCGGTTCTGCTATCACTGTCGGTGCGGGAGAAGGAGCTGTGTGTACCATCACTAATACATATCCTGTACCCGTCGTTGCCACAGCTGTATCAACGAGTGGCGGCTCTTCAGGGAGAAGAGCTCTACCCCTCATTAAGGTGACAAAAGTTGCTATACCACAAACGTTGTCCGTGAGTGGCGGAATGGTTACGTACCTAGAAAGAGTTTCTAATCCAGGATTATTGGCACTCAATAATATCCAATTGAGAGACGATACCTGCAGTCCACTTAACTATCTGTTGGGTGATACTAATCGTGATTCTAAACTTGACTCAACTGAAATCTGGACTTATTTTTGTCGCGCACACGTTACCAAAACAACAATTAATACCGTCATAGCAGAAGGTATCGCCAATGGTGTTACCGTCAAAGATTCGGCAACAGCGACAGTTACGGTTGTTCCAAAACTTCCCAATACCGGATTCTCGCCCCTGCCAATTTTTTCTCGGTCACTGAGTATGGGGATGACTGGTGATGATGTTTCTGCTCTGCAAACAGTCCTTGAGCACAAAGGCTTCCTCACAATTCCTTCAGGGGTGGCAAAGGGGTATTTCGGAGAGCTCACACATTCTGCGGTTAAAACATATCAAGCAAACGCCAACATCGCCGCAATTGGTATTTTTGGTCCCTTGACACGGGCTCATCTCATTTCTGACTTAGGGGAATAATGAAGTCAAAAATCTTGAAAAAACAAAAGAGATCAACTTTTATTTTTGTTGGTTTTGTTTTTGCAGTGCTTTTTTTGTGTTTTATTTGTAGAATTTCTCATTTACCCATGAGTCAATTTATCCAAAATAAATCAGTATTTCTGATCGCAAACATTGCTTCTTTTTACAATGAAGAAAAAATTACCACACCTACCTATTTAAGAATTCCCACACTTGATATTGAAGCAAATATTAAATCGGTCGGCCGTACCTTCACAGGAGAAGTAGGGGTTCCAAAAAAACCTGACGATGTTGCTTGGTTTAATCAGGGGCCGAGACCGGGTGAAATTGGTAGCGCAATTATTTCTGGACATTATGGTTGGAAAGATAATCGGCAAGCTGTTTTTGACAATTTAGCTCAGTTAAAAAAAGGCGATAGGCTGTATGTTGAAGATAATCAAGGGACCACCACAACTTTTGTGGTGACCAAAATCCAAAGATATAGTTCAAACAATAATACGTTAAAAGTGTTCAGTTCAAATGACGGCAAAGCTCACCTCAACCTCATTACCTGTGAAGGAGTGTGGAATAGCATCTCTCAGAGCTATTCCCAGAGATTGGTAGTTTTTACCGATAAGGAATAGGCAAAGTCTATATCGTACATTGACAAATTATACTCTATATACTATACTAGTCTTGTCAGTTAAATCTCTGTTTCCATATACATTCTTCTTGGGACCTAAGAGATCTAGCTAGAAGAAGTATATGTATAACAAATATCGTGGCCAGAGAAATGGCCAGCGCTTCAATGCGCGTCCTAGTAATACACGACGAGCCCGCCCTATGCGGGGGCAGTTTTGCGATATCTCTAAGTTCATTAATAAGGCAACACCTATTGCCGATGAGGTACCGTATACATCACAACACTCATTCTCTGACTTTTGTATTAGCGAACAGATAAAACAGAATATCTCTCGTTCGGGGTACATAAACCCTACTCCGATTCAGGATCAGGCTATTCCGGAGCTCCTTTCCGGTCGTGATTTGGTGGGTATTGCAAACACGGGCACAGGGAAAACTGCCGCATTCCTCATCCCTCTTATTGATAAAATTTTAAAAAATAGACGGGAGCAGGTGCTTATTATGGCGCCGACTCGTGAGCTTGCCATTCAGATTGATCAGGAGTTCCGCAAGTTTGCCTTTGGACTCTCCATCTTTTCTGTTTGTGCGGTGGGTGGTATGCCTATCTTCCGTCAGATGAGTGAGTTGCGCCGCAGTCATAATGTGGTTATTGGTACTCCTGGACGACTCAAAGACCTCTTGGAGCGCCATGTACTGCGATTGGATGATGTTGAGAATGTTGTCTTGGACGAGGCAGACCGCATGCTTGATATGGGTTTTATCAACGATATGCGCCTTCTGCTTGGAGTACTCCCGAGGAGTCGTCAGACACTCTTTTTCTCCGCAACACTTTCTCATGATATTAAAAACATTATCAATGAATTTTTACAGAATCCTATTACGGTGTCGGTAAAAACGGGTGACACGGCGCATTCTGTAGATCAGGATGTGGTGTACGTAAAGAGCGATACTAAAATTGATTTACTTCACGAACTTTTGCTTAAACCCGAATGCAATAAAGTGCTTATTTTTGGACGGACAAAATACGGAGTGGAAAAACTTTCTTCGGCGCTTTCCGCACGTGGCTTTAAGGCAGAATCTATTCATGGAAATAAGAACCACACCCAGCGCCAGCGCGCACTCTCACAGTTCAAGGATAATCGGAGTCAAATTTTGGTCGCGACAGATGTTGCGGCACGCGGTCTTGATATTCCTAATGTGAGCCATGTCATTAATTACGAACTTCCTGCAACGTATGAGGATTATATTCACCGCATCGGTCGTACCGGTCGTGCCGGTAAGGCAGGGAAAGCACTTACTTTTGTTGAAGAGAGGGGAGGACGCTAGTTATCCACAGGAAACTTGACGGCAGAGGATCGGTACGTATACTTATAGGTAGATAGACCTTTCCTTTCGACAATTCACCGTAGCCACTAGGCTACATCATACACATAAGGGTTCGCCACGGCGGACCCTTTTCATTATTATTTATATGTGATATAATGCTTTTAGATACGGGTAATTGAAAAAGGGAGGGTATGTGTGATGCCAACTATCCAGTTGAAAGAAGTGACCTTGGAGAAAATCGGGTCATTTCCGGATGTCGTAACGTGGCGGTCAGGAAACTTCAGGGATATTGCAGTTCTCGAAAGGAAAAATGGGAACTTCCTTATTCTCACTGAAGGTGGTCCGAAGCAGTTGAAACAAGTCAAGGATTACGATGATTGGAAACCGGGCTCGGGAAAAAGGGTCTTCATTCGCCGTGGCGATGAGATTTTCACCGTTACTGAAGACGGGGAAAAGTTTCTATCTAACCACGGGTACTCTGATTTCATAGCTGGTCCCGAAGATGGAATTTTTATTCGCCGCGGAAATGAACTTTCCTTTATCACAAAACGTGGCGAAGAATTATCGTTAGGTACTCATCCAAGCGACCTGATCGATGGGTTTCAGCGCGCACCGTATGGTGACCTCGTGATTCGTCACGAGAACGAATTTCTTCTTCTCGGAAGAAATGGAGAGAGACGTTCTTATGGTGAGCATCCTGATGTTTCTTGGTGGGGGACCGGTGTATTCGGTCTTCTCGTCGGAAGGAGCGGAGAAATTCTCCGCGTCTCTGAAGAAGATCATGAAGAAACACCCTTCACCTCCTGCAGGTGGAGCGATATCTCCTATGGGATATCCGGTTTCTATACTCGCTTTGCCGATGAGTTCTTCATGGCTGACAGCGACGGAACTATGCACTCTCTCGGGAATTACTCCTGTGATGGTTGGGGAAGTTGTTTTGAAGGAGTCGTTTTCCGTCAGGGAGATGACTTTTCCCTTCTAAAGGTGAAGAAGTAAATCATTTCTTGTTCCTTGCTGTCTCTCAGCGCTCTGTATATCTTCACAGAGCGCTTTTTATTTGATTGACATTTGCATTGTAATGTGCTATCCTAATAGATAGGTGCACGGAGGGTTATGAACTCTCTTTAAAAACAAGCAAGGGGTTAGAAATAATGATACATGCGACAGGAGTAAGTCTGACAGTGCTCTCTCGGAAAAGTGGGTGGGGTGACAGGATGGTCAATCGTCTGGTAAAAATGGGAGCCGTTGCGTCCAGGAGGCGTACCCAATTTCCGGATCTGGTTATACTTTTGGGTCATTTTTCTGAAACCGAGATTCGTTGCGCGGTTGGTCAAAAGGAGTGCTTCACCTCCTCCCAGACTACGTCGCAAGATCCTCTTCTTCCCTTTATTCCAGCTTTTATTCTCTAAGCGAGAGTAGGGGACACATCCAGCCCGTCAGACACTCACCTGTCTGCCGGGCTTTTTATTTTTTCTCATATTCCAAAAATGCATTTTTTGTGGTATAAAGATGTTAATGAAAAAAGATATCTATAGAAAAGAGGGAACAAAAATATTTTTAGCGTCAGTAGGGATCTCATTGTCAATTACTCCTTTATTATGTGATAATAAAAGATGTGTCCCGCTCTCTTCCCCTGATGATGTAACGAGATTACCAGGGTTTTCTTATGACTTCTCCTTAACTTCACACAGAATACCCTCCTCATTACTTTTTACCTCCTCGGATACAGACTTGAATAATTATTCCTATCTCGTTTAAACTTAGTTGTGCAAAAGGCGTATTACGAGAAGCCAAAGTTCAGTCTATATCATGCAAATTGCTTGGGTATCCTTGCTGAGCTCCCAGAAGATTCGATAGACATGATTTTTGCCGATCCTCCCTATCTTCTCTCAAACGATGGATTTACTGTCCATTCTGGAAAACGCGTTAGCGTAAATAAGGGCGAGTGGGATAAAAGTAATGGATTAAAAGAAGATTTTGAATTCCATCTTGAGTGGATCCAAGCTGTTCGTCGAGTTTTAAAACCTCATGGTACTATTTGGATAAGTGGAACATATCATTCAATCTATCAATGTGGTTTTGCCCTCCAAGCCGCGAAATTTCATATTCTTAATGATATTGCATGGTTTAAACCGAATGCCTCACCAAATTTGAGTTGTCGCTACTTTACAGCAAGTCACGAAACACTTATTTGGGCGAGAAAAGATAAAAAAGCAAAGCATATCTTTAATTATGATTTAATGAAAAATGGCCATTGGCCAGAAGATCAGTTAAAAAAACCTGGATTACAGATGCGTTCTGTCTGGGCAATGGGGACACCAAAAGCGATAGAAAAGAAGTTTGGGAAACACCCGACTCAAAAACCAGAAGACTTGCTTAAACGCATTGTTCTTGCTAGTACGAATAAAGATGATTTAATCCTTGACCCTTTTGCGGGAAGTTCAACTACAGGAATTGAAGCATATCTCTACGGACGACAATTTATTGGTATAGATACTGATAAAAAGTTTTTAGACCTATCGATTAAGCGTTTTGAGGAATTAGACAATAATATGAAAAATAAGTTATTTAAAGAATTATGAAAATCATTACTCGTGCAGTTGCTATAAATAATTTAAGGAAGTGCGTCGGCCAAGATTTGCGAAAACTTGCTTTAAAGCACGGAATTACAACTTATGAAACAGGTAAACAAAACAAAGGATGGAAGGGTCTTGTTCTAGAACGTTTAGCAGGGCTTCAAACTAATGTCTCAAAGGCACCAAATGGACTTACTTACGAATTAAAATCAGTAGCCTTTCGGCATGTGGAAGATAAGTTAGTACCGAAAGAAACAATGGCAATAACAATGATAAATCCTGAAGAATTAAAAACAGATACTTTTTTTGAAAGTCATTGCTGGGCGAAACTTAAAACACTTGTATTCTGCGCAGTGGAGTGGGACGGCAAAAATTCAGAAGAAGCAAAATTACTAAAAGTTACAAGTCTAGATTTTGCCGAAGATGATGATTTGATCAAAGAAATAAAAGCAGATTATGATTTAATTCGCAATAAGATGATTAAACAAGGTTTTAAAGCTTTGACTGGTAAAGATGGCAAGTGGATACAGGCTAGAACAAAAGGGCCTGGCCATGGTTCTGTAAGTCGCGCATTCTACGCTCGTACTTCGTTAGTTAAAAAAATTTTTGAAATTGCTTCTTAAAAATGCCCAATTTCTCACCAAACTTAGAGGATGCTTCTGATGATCAATTAAAGCAAGGCATAAATGAACATAATCCCCATTTTGCACAATTGGAATCTGACGAGTTAAGTAGAAGAGTATTTTTAAGACTGGAAGATATAATTTCAATTTTTAATAAAAAATCATCAGAACAGACTGAGAAATTAATACAACTTACTTGGATTATTGTTGGGCTTACAGTAGTGATGGTAATTGGATTAATAATTCAAATTGTCATAGCGCTAAATTTATTTCCAGTCATTTTTTTGTAAGTATTCCCTATCTACTTTTATTCTTTTGATAGTACACTATACAGTCTATGACACAGGCGAATGCTTTAGAGATACTGAAAACGGGGGCGAATGTGTTTTTGACGGGGGAACCGGGGAGCGGGAAGACACACCTCATCAACTGCTACATTCGTTACCTCAAGGAACATGGGGTGGAGCCTGCGGTGACCGCCTCTACCGGCATCGCCGCCACACACGTGGGTGGGCAAACCATACATTCGTGGAGCGGTATCGGTATTAAACACATTCTCTCGGAAGCGGATGTGGACGCACTCTCCACTAAGGAGTATCTCGTGAAGCGTCTCCTCCATACCTCCGTTCTCATTATTGACGAAATTTCTATGCTGGATGCGGACACCTTCAGTGCGGTGGATGCTGTATGTCGATCCCTGCGCCGCCTGCCCGAGAAACCCTTTGGGGGCTTACAAGTAATTGCGGTTGGAGACTTTTTTCAATTACCCCCAATAACACGGAGGGACGAAGAAAGTGCGCGTTTCGTGTTTGAGTCTCCCTCGTGGAAGGACGCCGAGTTCCTCGTTACCTACTTACACGAACAGCATCGTCATACAGATGCTCTGCACAGCGCCATTCTTTCATCCATTCGTCGTGGCGAGGGAGGTGATGAGGACTCTTTTGCCCAACTCTCCGCGCTCTGTGAGGAATGTGCGAATACTGTTCAAGTAGGAGATGAGGATGTACCGGAACTCTACACACATAATGCCGATGTTGATCGTATTAACGACGAGCGGTTGGCTAAGCTTCCCGGTAAATCACATTTTTATAAAATGTATACTCACGGCAAAACGGCTCTCGTTGAGCAACTGCAACGCGGTTGTCTCTCGCCGGAGATATTAGAGCTTAAGGTTGGTGCCGCCGTGATGTTTACCAAAAACAATTTTGAAGCGGGGTATGCGAACGGTACCCTCGGCACCGTGGAGCGCTTTGAGGAGAATAATGCTCCGGTTGTAAAACTGCACTCAGGCTTGTCTGCCGACGAGACAGGTAAAAAAGTTGCCGTTGAGGCGGCGGAATGGATGATTGAAGAGAATGGGAAGGTGTTGGCACGTGTTGGTCAATTACCATTGCGTCTCGCATGGGCTATTACCATACACAAGAGTCAGGGGATGAGTTTGGATGCCGCAATCATGGATCTCTCAAAAACATTTGAGTATGGGCAAGGGTATGTGGCGCTTTCTCGCGTACGCACACTAAAGGGTATCACTCTGCGTGGCATTAATGGGAATGCTCTGCGTGTGCACCCGCAAATTCTGGTATGGGACGAACACTTTAAGGAACTCTCCGCCCATGCGGAGGAGGCCTTCGCGCGACTCTCTCCATCGGAGCTCGCACTCATGCAGGTTAATTTCCTGTCGGCAGTGGGAGGGAAATCAGCAAAAGTTTCTTCCTCCTCGTCTGCAACAAAAAAATATCGTGGGAGACCACGAGGCAAAGCGGTGTAATTTTTGTGCATAGGTTTTTTGCTCGTGTATAATAAAAGGATTGTATGAAGGTAAGTTTTGGAACTTTTGACGGGCACACTACCGCACTTCTTCTCTTTCTGTTTGCGATCTGCGTTGTACTCATAGCTTCAGTGGTTCTTGTCTTTCACTGGCGTCATTACGGTATGGGCGGGAAATTGCTCTCTTTTGTGGAGTTTATTTACCTTGCCGGAGTGCTAACGTTTCTTTTACTCGCTTTTGTGAGCATGCCATGATCAAACTTGAAGAAGGGGAGCATATTATAAAAATTGTGCGCAGACATTATTTTGTCATGCTTACCTCGCTCGTTACTGTTTCCCTTGTTGCTGTTCTCCCCCTCGTACTTTTGGAAATGATTATGAGTGGCTTTATCCCCGTGGAAGGGAATTTGGGAACAATTCTCACCGACGCTCTCTCGGAATGGAAATTTTTTGCCTACTCTCTCTGGCTTCTTCTTCTCTGGATTGCCTTCTTTATAGAGTGGACCGATTATTATCTGGACGTCTGGATCATTACCGATAGACGAATTGTTGATGTTGAACAGAAAGGTTTTTTTAATCGTGAGGTCACCAGCTTTTTGTACCGTAACATTCAGGACATTACCGTAGAAACGCGCGGCCTCATCCCCACCCTCCTTAATTTCGGTACTTTACATGTGCAAACTGCCGGTCAACATCGAGAAATTTTAATCAGAAGTGCGGCATGTCCGGAGGATGTCCGTTCCACTATCCTTGCTCTCCAAGGAAAGGAGAATTCTGCACCACGAGTATAATACACATATATGTTTTTTCACTCCACAATTTCACTTCGCATGGTTCTTGTTATTGTAGCTCTTATTCTTGCAGTGCAAGGGATAGTCATCGCCTCCCTCGGTCAACCTGTGGTCTGTCCGTGCGGCGTTATTAAAATTTGGGAGTCTTCGGTCACCGGAGTGGGGAATAATCAGCAAATGTTTGACTGGTATACTTTTTCTCACATCATTCACGGCTTCCTCTTCTATCTCCTTCTCTGGGCGCTTTTTCCAAAAATGCCGATAGTGTATCGTCTTCTCATTGCGATGGGAATAGAGGTGGGGTGGGAAATGCTAGAGAACACCCCTTGGACTATCGCGCACTACCGTGAACAACCACTCGCGGCAAATTATGCGGGTGATAGTGTTTTAAACTCGCTTTTAGATACTTTTTCTATGATATGTGGATTTTTCCTTGCACGCCGTCTTCCTGTGTGGAGTGTTATTCTCCTTATTCTTATCATGGAGCTTGGAGTTGCCTTCGTTATTCGCGATAACCTTACCTTAAACGTACTCAACTTTTTTCATCAGTTTAATTTTATCAGCGCGTGGCAATCAGGAGCCTCGGTGCTCTGACATTTTTAGTGTATGCGCTTCGGTATATCAAAACACAATGCGCGTCCGCTTCTTATCATTACGCTTTTTCGCGTCGGTCTTCTCTGGGTGGCGGCAAACATCGGCTATTACACATTGTTACCCGCGCTTGGACTTGAATTAAGTTACAACACCTCACCAATTGCGATCGCGGCATACTTCATGCTGTGGACAGTGGTGAGCATCTACCTCTTTTGGGATTATTTTTATCGCTGGCTTCTTCTGGAGCAAAAGATTTGGGTGTATGTGGTAGTGTGTGCCGCGTTCACTGTGCTCTCTTGGATCGCGTTATATACTCTTTCACAGATTCCTGCATCAAGTTCTTTCTCCTTCAGCACGTACACTGATTTGCCGCTTTCTACGCCATGGTACTTTGTCCCTAAGTTTGCGGAAGTACTTCTTCAACAAGTGCTTGTCACGGCACTTGTTTTGGTACTGAATGCCCGCTACCGTTCTCTCCCGCAGGTAATGCTTGCCTACGCGGTGTTTTTTGGCGGAGCACATGTACTCTTTTTTGTTGGGAGCGGGAATGTTCCGACAGTGTATGCGACGATTATGACTATCGGCTCCATACTTTCGTCACTTGTTTTCCCACGCCTTATACTCCGCGTGAAAAGCGGCTTTGTATACAACTTTATGATTCACCTCGCTTTCTATATCATCCTCGCGCTCATCCTCCATACGTGGCCACCACCAGAGTTTATTGCGGAGTAGGGGTAGACCCAAAGAATGCAACCACAAATACCGTTGATGTTCCCTGACGCATACCTTGCGCGATCCCGATACCTACTTCTCTGAAGTTTTCATTCAGAATGTTTGCGCGGTGGCTTGGTGAATGCATCCACGCATAGACCAGATTTTCTGTTGAGGAAAAACGGAGTGCAAGATTTTCTCCCGCTTCCTCATATTCGTACCCTGCTTTATCAAACCAATACCACGGAGTAATTCCTTCTGGCGAATTATGTGCAAAGTAACCATTGATTGCCATATCTTCTGCCTTCATCTGTGCGGCACGAGAGAGAGCGGTATTGACCTGTAATGAAGAGAGACCGGCAATAGTGCGATCGTCATTAATACGCGCACTAATGCTTGACGTTGAGATGTTCCCCGAAAATGCCGAGGTAGAGAGGGGAATAAGGAGATATATCGCTAGAACGGAACACGCAGAGAATGTACGCATACAGGTAGCACAAGAAAGGCCGAGATACCTGCATGTCGTTGCGGAGACGTACGAAGTCCCAAGAAGTGACCGGTTGCGCTACTGACTCCACATAACTCAAAGCGCCCACGTGCGAATTATGTATCATAGTCTTCACTTGTAGATTAATCTGAACTAAAAATCGACCTTTCCAATTGGTTAGGTCTCCACGAAGAGTGGGTGACCGGTTACGCTAGTAGCTCCCTACAGTCCAAGCGTCCACAATACGGACTGCAGTTCATCGCTTTCACCAATGTATTTTGACTGTATAGTAACAGTCTTGCCTGTCAAGAAAGTTATCCACATACTTGACAGCTTTGCTATACTGAAAGGAGTATAGAGATCTTTAGGTGAAAGGAGGCACTCATGGAACGTTTTATGGTTCCTCGTACAGCTCACTGTTGTGACGGTAAAAAGACCGTGGTCTTTGGGTGCTAGACCGAGAAAAAACAAGCCCCACGCCGCGCGAGCCATCACTCGCGCGGTATTTTCTTTTTTTGTTACTATACGGCGATGCGAAAGATACTCCCGCAATCTTTTTTCCAACGGAACACCCTTCAGGTTTCTGAAGAGCTTCTTGGTAAGTATCTGGTCGGGACAAGTAATGGAACAGTACTTGCGCGACGGATTATAGAGGTGGAAGCGTATGATGGTCCCTTAGATAAGGCTTCGCACGCCTCTCGTGGTCGGACACCGCGTACAGAGATCATGTTCCATGAAGGTGGTTGCTGGTATGTGTACCTTGTTTATGGAATGTATTATCTACTCAATGTGGTAACAGACCTAAAGGATTATCCTGCGGCGGTCTTAATCCGCTCTGTAGAGGGCGCAGAAGGCCCTGGGAGAGTAGGAAAGCTCTTCGGAATAAATAAGGAGCTTTACGGCAAAAATGCTTCAAAAAAGAGTGGTCTGTGGATTGAGGATAGGGGAGTCAAGATTCCCTCTCATGCCGTCAAAAAACTTCCACGGATAGGTGTTTTGTACGCGAGAGAATGGGCAAAAAAACCATACCGCTTTTCCGTAGACCCTTCGCTTTTCATATGATATGCTCTCTCTGTGTTCTACCGTTACATACTTAAACCCATATTTTTTTTAGTCCCACCTGATCCTATCCATTTGATCTTTCTTTCCATAGGAGAACTATTGGGAAAAACTTCTGTTGGCCGTACGGCGACTTCTCTTGTGTATGGCTATCCACACACGGATGCACGAGTGACTATAGACGGTCTTACCTATCACAGTCCTCTCATGCTCGCGGCGGGTTTTGATTATAATGCGCGAATTATTTCTATCCTTCCTTCGGTTGGTTTTGGTGGGGTGGAAGTGGGCTCACTCACGGCACGTTCAAGCAAGGGAAATCGCAGACCTCAACTTATCCGTCTCCCCAAATCACAAGGTATATTAGTGAATAAGGGACTTAAAAATGACGGAGTAGATGCAATTATTCCAAGGATTCTTTCCGCGCGTGTTCCGGAAGATTTTGTGATTGGTGTCAGTGTTGCGCGAACAAATGATAAAGAGTCTGCTAGTGAAGCGGAGGGGATTGCCGACTATTGTTATTCACTTAAAAAATTGTCGGATGCAGGTGCGGGACGTTACTACACCATTAATATTTCTTGTCCAAATTCTTTTACCGGAGAACTTTTCACTTCTCCTCCTGCACTGGATCATCTTCTGTCCGCAATAGATGCCCTTTCTCTTTCTCAACCGGTATACATTAAACTTCCCATTTCTCTCCCTTGGGAAAAAGTATGTGCACTTATTGATGTCGCATGCGCCCATCGTGTCAATGGTTTTATCATTGGCAACCTCCACAAAGATTGTTCCCTGCTTGATCCGAGTGAGAGAGATTACTTCAAGGGTTTTGGGGGGCTCTCGGGAGGTCCCTGTCGCACCACCTCCACCGAACTCATTCAAAAAGCGCGAGCGCATCTCGGGAAAGAAAAGACAATTATCGGTTGTGGGGGAATTTTCTCATCAGACGATGCCGCAGAAAAGATGCGTGCCGGAGCAAATATAAACCAGCTCGTTACAGGGATGATTTACGAAGGGCCTGGACTCATCGCAGATATTGCGCGCACGTATGCAAAAGCCCCTCGATCCGCTACAGCGGACTCGGGGTAACCCTTCGGTGAACTCAGGGTAAAGAAAAGCCCTATTCGCTTTATGGCGAATAGGGCTTGAATGTGAGTTTTACATTCCCATTTCAGCTACTAACTTTGCAAGTCGTGACCGGACAGACTCTTTGAGTATCACCACTCCTGCACATCCAGACGAGAGTAGTTTTTGACTCCAATAATTCATGCCGGAGGTACGGGGATCTAGGTATGGTGTGTAAATCTGGGAGAGATCTCCAACCACGAAGACTCGTGTTCCTTCGCCTGCTCGCGCAAGACAAAGGGCTAATTGACGACGGGTGTAGTTCTGCGCTTCATCAAACAATGCATTTACACTCGTCAGTGTTTGACCAAGGAGAAAGTTGATACATTCTACGGTTATGAGCCCTTGTTCAAAGAGCGCATTTGTTTTGCTCTTGGGCTTTTGTAGTGCAACTTTTTTCTCTTCATGTCCGGGATCAATCTGATCACCACGAGTTAATTGATGAATCAAATCATGGATTGCTTTCGTCCATGGTTCCATCTTCTCGTCCAAATCTCCGGGGAGAAATCCGAGGGTGTCGGAAGATTCTTGTGTGGAACGAAATATTCGCAAACTATGCGATCCGTTTTTGTTGAGTAGTTCTATTCCCGCATCCAGTGCGAGCATAGTTTTCCCTGATCCGGGCGGACCCAGAAGAAAAACGACGTCCAATGACGGGTCCCGCAACATATGCCACGCGATGGCTTGTTCATTATTACGTGGCACAAATGTGTTTCCAGATATCGTAACCGTTTGCTGGAAGGGAGAAGGTGGTTTGTTGACGAGAACAAAACGATGGTCGGGTTTGTACAACGCAAGCGCAGTTTTGTGTTCCCCTCTGTCATTACAGGCCGTCAAAATACAACCCTGATTAGGAGAGAGGGATAGACCTTCTGGAGCGACAACACTATGATGAGGATTTCCGTGAAGTTCACTGATGATCTGGAGAGGAACAGAAATCTCATTCAAAGCGAGTTTTTCCTGAAGATCGGGGAAATCAAGCATGAGTGCTTCTTCGCCATAATCTTCACACGTAACTCCCAAGGCACAAGCCTTTACTCGTGCGATGGCTTCTTTTGAGACAAAGACGACTCTGCTCTTCTTTTCCTGTTCGGTAAGGTAACTTGCGTACGCGAGAGTTGCGTTACTCTCGTCACGTTTGAACCCATTTGGTAGGTTTCGGGAATGTCCGTCACGGACAACCTTCACCACGCCACCCCGTTCGGTTTTAACGCCTAGATTGATATTCCCACGACTACTTAAACTACTGAGTACACGACCAGCTTGCTGTGCGTTATATCCCACCATACCGTCTTGTTTGCTTGCTTTATCAAGTTGTTCCAATACATGGACAACCACGTGCACCTCTGTTCCTTGTTCATATTGCAGAGGTGCTTCAGGATCATGAACCAGTACGTTTGTATCAAGCACGACTATTGTACTCGGCGCTTCATGTGAAGTTTGTCGAGTGGTCATACAATGCTCTCCTTTAGATAGATAGTAGCTCTGTCGATGAGCATCTACCGCAGATTGTAGTGAAGGGGGGCTTAATGTCAACCATTACTACTCTGTGTTACCATCACGGAGTGACTATGAATACGGAAGAGAAAAAACGAACACTGGCATGGATTGTGCGGGACAAATACCACGGTGACGCAAAAGCCGAAGGACTCAAGGAGGATGAAGAACGTCTCGTGGCGGGGGAACCTGTTGACTACATCATTGGATGGAAACCTTTTTGTGGAATTGAAGTGGATCTCTCTCTTCAGCCGCTCATCCCTCGCGAAGAGACGGAATATTGGGTAACGCAGTGCATTACTGAACTTCGGGATGGTTTTGCCGTGCAAAAACAAAATTTCCGCTTTTTAGATTTATGTACTGGTTCCGGATGTATCGCCGCTTCACTTCTTACCGCTTTTCCACACACACAAGGGGATTGTGCGGATAATAATTCGCGAATGCTTGAGCAGGTTACTCGTACCATGGAACGAAATCACCTACCACAGAAACGCTGTAGAATCATACAGAGTGATATGTGGCAAGAAATACAGGGAACATACGATCTTATTTGTGCTAATCCTCCCTATGTGGGAGAAGGAGAAATGGTGGGAGATATGGTGCGAAAATATGAGCCGCACTCCGCTGTGTTTTCAGGCGACGCGGGAACCGCGGAACTTAAAAAATTTTTTGAAGGTCTCTCCGAACACTTACTACCAAGAGGGATTGCCTATTGTGAGTTCGGGTCAGAACAGGGGAATGTCATACGCGCCCTTCTGGCACAGTACTCTCTCAATGGTCGTGTCTGTAATGATCAGTTCGGACGAGAACGTTTCGTAAGAGTTGACGCAGAAGGATAGGAGAGGTACAACAAAAGGAGTCGTTCTTTTTAGGGAAAGGAAAGAAAGGAGGGTGTTTCTTATGTCGTGTCTTGTACCGAATCATTTTTTTGGCACTTGTCTTCATAATGGGTGCGATCGGTTATTGATTGTTCAACGAAATGGTGGAATGTGCCAATTCTATCCACTCAATGCTTTAGGAGATGATGGGATACAAGAAAAACCTCTTACTTCTTGCCCTCTCTGTGGTAAACCACTCTGTGTCGGATTGCATGGTCCTTGCGATTCGCTTATCCGTGGAGTTGTCTCGTATTAAAAATCACCCCGTTGTGCACAGCACAGCGGGGTTTTCCTTTTCGGATGCGCTACACTTATTGGTATGGATTTTGAATCATCACTTCTTATCGCCGGACTGACTGGTGGGATGCTCCGCGCTGTTGTTGGTTACATTAAAGCGCGGAGTGCAACGAAGAAAAATCAGACATTTTCTCCCGTATATTTTCTCGCTACAGTGCTTGCTTCTGGTGCAATCGGGTATCTAACCGTCTGGGTGTTCTACGATTTAAAAGAGTATATTCTTGGATCTTTCCCCTTTACTCCTGCGATTGCGGCTGTCTTAGGGTATGCCGGCGGGGATATTATGGAAAATATCTATAAAATCTTTACCAAACGCTTGACTTTGTTTGAGTAAAGTGCTACAATAAACAAAACGTTCTTTAATTCACAAAAGGGGAATCCCAATGATTATTGCGCTACTGCAGAAAGATCAAGCATTCCTTGATATTTTACTCAAGAATTTGCCTGATTCAATTACTTCTTTCGTGTCTGAGACGACTGATCCTGCGCACATCCTTTCAGTGGTTGCTTTATGGAAAGAAGATTGCGTGGTAATTAGTTGCCACTTTGAGGGGACTGATCTTGACGCCTATAATATTGCCTCCCAAGTAAAAGCGATAACTCCTGCCTGTAAGGTGTACGCGTACACGGCAACTGAACCAGAATCGAACAATGGTTTAGATGGGGTGATTCACAAACCGAGGGGTGGAAATAACTTATGGCATTCTTTTGATGAATTATGCCAAGTACTTGAAGCACTCCTCAAAGGCTTCACACCTGACAAACTCAAACACACATTTCCTTTTGTCACCTAATAGCTAAAGAGACGCTAACCCCGTCTCTTTTTCTTTTTTTATATCCGTGTTACTATACTTGTATGGATACTAAAAGCAGTCCTTTCATCGCCGCCGCCGCAGTTATTGGTATTGCGTTTATTCTTGGCACCGTTGTCGTATCCCAGACGATTTATAAGGTGAAGGCACTCTCCAATGTTATTTCTGTTACCGGTTCTGCGGAACGTATTGTTACCTCAGATACTGTGAAATGGACAAGTAGTATCAGTCGCAGTGCAGGCACAGGAGACCTTAAAACTGCAAGCGCAAAGCTTTCCGCTGACCTTGCTACAGTTAAAAAATCTTTTACCGATGCAGGAATACAAGAGAGCGAAATAAGCATTGATGCGGTAATCGTTACCCCTCTTTGCGCGAGCCAAAACAATGTCACCTATGACCGTTATGGTAATCAATCATGCGGAGCAATCACGGGATATGGTCTCTCTCAAAAAATTATCGTTGAATCAGCAAACGTGAGTGCGATACAAACTCTTGCGCAAGAACTTCCTGACCGCTTTATTGCAGGAGGACTTATCTTTTCAAGTCAGAGCTTGGAGTATTACTACAATAAGTTAGCCGATCTCCGTGTAGAACTTCTCTCCGAAGCAACCGATAATGCAGAAAAGCGAGCCGCTGAAATTGCGAAGTCCACAGGAGCCTCTTTGAGTAAACTTCAGAGTGCGTCTATGGGAGTTTTTCAAGTAGCGGCAAAAAACTCTACAGAAATTTCAGATTACGGAGTCTACGACACCTCTTCCCTTGAGAAAAAAGTAACTGCGGTCGTGCGGGTCTCGTTTTCTCTTCAGTAAAATGATTAATCGTACAGTAATCACTCGAACGCTTTTATGTTGCGCAAAAAGACAAAGATAGTGGCGACAATCGGACCAGTATCCGAATCGCTGGAAATGATGGAAACTCTTGCAAAAGAGGGGATGAACGTTATCCGTCTCAACCTTTCACATGGCTCATATGATGAGCATCGTTTACGCATTAAAAATGCGCGTACTGTTTCGCAAAAACTTAAAATGCCGCTCGCGACCCTTGTTGATCTTCCCGGTCCGAAGATTCGAATTGGTGATTTTAGTGAAGGAAAAGTAACCTTAAAAAAAGGTGCATCCATCACACTTACCACGACAGCGGTAGAGGGAAATGCGTCACGAGTATATATCAACTACAAAAAACTTCCGAAAGAAATTAAGCCGGGAGCTATTCTTTTTCTGGATGACGGAAAGAAAAAGCTTAAGGTAAAAAGCATCAATGGAACTGAAATCCGTTGTACCGTGCTTGTTGGTGGAGAAATAAAAGGACGTCGCGGAGTCAATATTCCCGGAGCATACCTTTCGCTCTCTTCACTCACCGCAACGGATTGGGCACATGTTGATTTCGGTATTGCCGAAGATGTTGATTTCTTTGCTATCTCTTTTGTCCGTACCGAAAAAGATGTTGTGGAGCTTAAAGACTATTTAAAAAAGAAACGCGCAGATATACATGTTATTGCGAAAATTGAAACAGCCGAAGCGGTAGAAAATTTGGAAGCAATTATGCGTGCGGCTGACGGGGTGATGGTTGCCCGTGGTGACCTTGCGGTAGAAATGCCGCGAGAAGAAGTGCCGGTGATCCAAAAGCGAATTATTGCACTCGGCAATAAAATCGGAAAACCAGTTATCACCGCAACACAGATGTTGGAATCAATGATTACCAGTCCCGTTCCTACCCGTGCCGAGGTGAACGATGTTGCAAACGCTATTTTTGATGGTACGGACGCAGTTATGCTTTCCGAAGAGACAACCCTTGGTGCCTATCCTGTTCAGGCTGTAGAAATAATGCGCCATATTGCGGCGCATACGGAACATCACCTCAATTATGAGAGTTTACTTAAGTTGGAACATCTTTCCTTTAAGGATGTGACCGATTCGGTAAGCTATGCCGCATTGAATTGTGCGCATGAGATAGGGGCAAAAGCGATTGTGGCACTTTCGCAATCGGGATTTACCGCCCGTATGATTGCACGCTATCAACCTGACCGTATTGTCGTGGTACTTACTCCGAGTGAAAAAACATATAATCGTCTCGCGCTCTCTTTTGGTTGTATTCCTATTATTGCGCCGGAGTTTACAACCTTGATAAAAGCAATAGAAGAATCACGCAAATTACTTAAAGAACACAAAATTTTGCAGAGCGGGGATCGTTTTCTCATCATTGCCGGTGTGCCTTTCGGTAAAGCTGGCTCTAGTAACACTCTTTCGGTACAGAAACTGTAAATTCGTTATACTAACGGGATGTACATTAGAGTTTTTGTCACCTCGGGAGCTAAACGGGACGTTATCACTAAAGAGGGACCTGATAGTTATACAGTTTCCGTGCGTGTTCCTGCCGAGCGCAATCTTGCCAATGAGCGGATGCGCGAGCTCGTAGCGGAAGAGTTCAAGGTTCCGATTGGGAAAGTACGCATTATCAACGGGCACCATAGACCTGGCAAGATACTTTCTGTAGAATGGGAATAGATTATTAGTGCATTTAATTTTTCATTATGCACATTGATATCTCCGCGAAAGGGATAGAGATTACGGAAGCGATACGTGAGTATACCGAGAAAAAGTTTTCTGCACTCTCACGTTTTTTACGGGAAACGAATGATCTTCGTGCCACTGTTTTACTCGGCAAGGAGACGGCACATCATCGCGAGGGAGAAGTATTTTCGGTAGAAGCAGAACTTTTTGCAGACGGAAAGAGTTTTCACACCGATGAGACGGCGGAAGATTTGTATGCGGCAATAGATGCAGTACAGGCAGAGCTTGAGCGTATGATTACTACCGAGAAAGAGAAGCGGGGGAATATGGTTCGTCGCGGTGGAAGAAAAATAAAAGAAATGTTTCAGCGCCTCTATCGTGCGTAACCCTGTTTGAATTCTTGATATGACATCTCACGTCCTCCTTCAGGGATAACCCGAAGGAGAGTGAGTATATCTCCATCCTTGCGTGCGGCGGTAATAATGACTCTGATTTCTTTTCCTTTATGCATCGTTTTGAAAAATGTCCGCGGCCACGGCTCGTACGCTCGTATTTTTCTGAAATTTATCTCTGAATCGGCAGAAAGGTCTACAAACCCGTCTTCTTTTTTTACTAATGTGGTAAAAGTTGCCTTTTCGTGATCCTGTTCTTTTGCATTGATTAATCCGTCCACAAGTGAGGGAATGATACCTGCAAGAAGTTTTCCTCCTTCTCGGGCAAGTTTTTCTGCCAATTCTGGATACCATTCATCTCCACGAAGTGGAAACTCTTTTTGAGCGAGAAGCGGTCCATGATCCATTTCTGCATCAATGAGCATTACCGATACTCCTCCTTTGCGATCCCCGTTTAATATGGTTGCTTCTATTGGAGACGCGCCGCGATGGCGGGGAAGAAGGGACGGATGAATATTTACCGTGCCATGGAGAGGAATAGTGATAATTGACAGGGGTATCATTTTTCCGTACGAGGCGACAATGAATAAATCCCAATCTTTCCCAATGAGTTCGGGAGGGGTTTCTTTTATTCTTTCTGGTTGTATGACCAAGATGCCGTGTTCTTGCCCCCACTTTTTTATGGGTGGAGAAGCAAGCTCTTGTTTTCTTCCTACGCACGAGTCCGGCATAGTAACAATAAGCGAAGGTGGATAACCCGCCTGAACCAATTCTTCTAGAACAAGTCCGGAAAAATCATCGGTTCCAAAAAAAGCGTAGTTAATCATTCTGTAATGCCTCCGGAGGTATCTCGCGGATGTTTTTTGCAGTATCAATAAAAAGGGTTCCGTCTAAATGGTCCATCTCGTGCTGGAAAATTTGTGCAAGAAGACCTCCTGCGCCGCGCGTGAAGCGTTCTCCATTCTCATCAAACGCTTCCACGGTCGCGTTTGAACTGCGCCGCATTTCACCGTAGAGCCAACGCACAGAGAGACATCCTTCCTCCACAATATGTGTCCGTTTAGAAAGACGAGTAATTTTTGGATTTATGTATACCAAGTGAACATCTTTGCTTTTTTCTCCCTCAAAAATGCTTGGCGAAACAACAAAAATTTGTAAGGGAACATTTATTTGAGGAGCGGCAAGAGCCGCTCCGTCGGATTGAGTCGCGAGTGCGTCCTGCATATTTTTAATTATCGTATGCAATTTTTTCGTTCCAAAAAGCTCCGGCGGTACCGGTTCTGCGTCCTTTCGGAGTACTGGATGGTCTCTATCAACAATCTCTACCATCATTACATTATAGAATATTCACAGGGTCAATATCAACTACAAAGCGAGGAGAGAGCTCTCTAAGAATGGAGCAGAGCCGTTTTTCCGGCCAACGGGAAGGTTCTATCTTCAAGAGAATATGCATTGTTCCGGATTCATGTGCCGATGAGGTACCTGGGGACGCATAAATTGCGGGGCTCCACTCTCGGAGTTCTCCCGAGAGGGCTTCTATATCACTCATGACCGCATCATGTCGTCCTGAGCGACTGATTTTTACCAGCACGGAGAAGGGAGGATACTCTAGCATTTTTCGTGTTTCTGTTTCTGCACGATAAAACTCTGCGAGCTGACCACGGCTCGCATTGGTAAGAATCGGAGATTCCGGATCTCGTGTTTGGATACAAAAATGTTCTGATGCACGCTCTCGTAGACGGTTGAGCATGGTGAAGAGCCGTTCTCCAATACGGAAATCGGGAATGACAAGGAGTGTGTCTACCGAGACAATCCCCACAAGATCAACGGGGTTAACAAGGTAGGGGATAAGCATTTCCGTGCCGAGAAGTATTGATCCTCTTGTTGTGTAGAATGCATCAACACGTTCTTTTGCAACTGAACGGCTCCGTACCGAATCGCTATCTACGCAAAAGAGTGGGGTTTTCGGAAAAAGTAATTTCAATTCTTCCTGTGTTTTCTGTGTACCAATACCAAGCATGGTGAGACGCCAACTTCCACATTTTTTGCATCCCTCTGGTGGTTCTTCCAAATGTCCGCAACGGTGGCATGCATAGAGGTACGAATTATCCACGGAATGGAGCACGGTAGGGTTTCCACAGCGGGAACAACGCACTGTTTCTCCGCAGTCTCCACACACTGTAGAAGGAGCGGTACCACGTCGAGCGCCGAGAAGTACTACTTGTCCATCTTTTTTTATAGTTTCAGTAATAAGTTTTGCGAGAGTAACTCCGATAGCTTTTCCCGCTTCTTTTTTCTTTATGGCATCGCGTTCTTCCTCTCGCATATTGATAAGGTGAGTTATTGCACGAGAAGGAATGCGTGTTTTAACGGAAATAAGCGGAATAAGCTCTCCTTTATCTATTCGAAGTATTGATTCGGTTCGCACAACAGAATCGCCGAAAATAAGACGTATGTGGGTCTGATCCGCAAGATATTCAGCAAAACGTCGCATATCAATAAAAGGCCGCGCACAGATCTTATATGAGGGAGTATTTTCCCTATCAAGAATTACCGTTTCCACGGAGCCACCAATAAGGGATAGCGCGATTGGAGTACCAATAATGAGAAGCGGCATTTCTCCCGCAAGTTCACCGATTATCTTTCGCATTTCTGTTTTTGTACTTTCTCCGCTTACTTTCCGCACGGAATTGCTGATGCCACGTCCAAGGATTTCAAGAACTCCGGAAACATCCTCATGGGTCGGTTCAATGATAAGTACGGAACGACGTCCCACAAATGATTCTCTTACAAGTTTTTTATAGAGTGAAAAACGTTCTTCATCACTATCGGCAACGATATATTTTTCTGTATGAACCCCAGTCTCTCTGGGTGCAAGAGCAGGGAGTGAACTGTTTGCGTCAAGAAGAGATTTAGGAAGTAGTGCCGAGAGTGTTGTAGAAAGTGGAGCAGTGTGGTATTCAGCAATCTTTTTTGCCGCAGAGAGAAATTGTGGAGAGATGAGCGATGGATGTAATACTTTTTGAATTTTTTTAAGCGAATACTGTGACGCTTTGAGCTCTGCTTTGCGGGACTGTGCAGACTCATACGAGAGGACGAGCGCTTTGCATTTTTTTCCGCGAATGCTTATTTCAACAAGATCTCCGGGGGCTACCAGAGCAGAAGAGTAATAGGTAAGCTCCTCGGCAAACACTCCACGGGACAAGGGAATAACGGTAACGACATTCATTGTTACAGTATAAGTACCGATGAGTAAGTAGCAAGCACCTTCATTTTTTCACTACTATACGACAATTCTACGACCGTGAAATTATGGTATAGATAAAAGGATCAATTGAGAAGTTTAAAATGGAGACGAACTTCCGCGTCATTTGTGAGATGAGTCAACTCTGCATAACGCACATAACGTCGTATCTCAAATACTTCAACAATAAACTCAATTTCTTTCTCACATGGGAACGGGTGTACCCATACCGAGTGTTGGAGTTCGTAAAATCCAAGCTCGCGTAGTTTGTTTCTCAATGAATCTCGTGCCTGGCGTTTTTTCTCCGGAATATCAAACATAATTACTCTCCATTGTGCATCCCAATGCAATGGACGATGGATAGTTATGGATTCAAGTGAATTTCTTATCGCATACTGTTCGCCATCTTTAGAAAGTTGTAGGGTAATATTCCCATCCTTATCTTCGTGGTAGGAGACAAGTTTCTCATGCTTGAATTCTTTAATACAGCGATATAGGTGATCTTTATCAATATCACGAAGAGCCTTTGGAATCTTATGCAAAATGTATCCGGTTTTTCTGGGTGAGCGACTAAGACTCACCGCAATTCCTGCGAGCAAAACCAAGAGGATTTTTTTCTTCGTTTTACTCCGTAGTTTTAGCTTTTTCATTCTTATTAGTATACGACAATTTCACGGTCGTGAGAATGTGGTATAGTAGGTGAAAATCTATTTTCTTTACCCTCGTTACTTTACGCTATAGAATAGAAGCGTATGTCTAAAGAAATTTTTGAAATAGAAGGTCTGAACGGGGAAGCTCTGCTTGAGGGAGAGATTGCTGTCTCAGGTGCCAAGAATGCGGCACTTCCCGCACTTGCCAGTACCGTGCTCTTCTCTTCCCCTGTCACTTTAAGAGGTATTCCGCTTATTGAAGATATCCGTCGCACAGAAGAGATGATTAAAGCTCTCGGGGGACAGGCTGAAATGCGCGAGGAAGCGACTATGTACGTTTCTATCCCCGACACAGTTCGACCTGATCTGACGGGGGACATTGCCAAGCGTATGCGAGCATCTGTTATTTTTACTGGTCCTTTACTTGCCCGTTTCAGACAAGTACGTTTTCCACATCCTGGGGGATGTGTTATTGGGCCACGTCCTATTGATATGTTTCTTGAGGCATACGAACGTATGGGAGCGACAGTAAAAGTAGAAGATGCTTCGTACTGCATTACTGCCCCAGATGGCTTGCATGGTGCAAATATTTTTTTTAGACAGCAAAGCGTGACGGGAACCGAAGCGATTATGATGGCGGCACTTCTTGCACGAGGGACAACGACCTTACAAAATGCGGCGGGTGAGCCGGAAATAGTAAGTGTCGCAAATTTTCTGCGAGAAAACGGCGCACAGATAGAAGGAGCAGGTTCCTCAACAATCACTATTCAAGGAGGATCTCTTCTTCCCGCACGTACAGAATATCACTGTATTCCTGATCGCATTGAAGCGGGAAGTTTTCTCATCCTTGCCGCACTTGCGGGAAAAAAGATGAGAATTTCTCATCTGGTTCCGGCACACATCACCGCACTCTGTTATGAATTAGAGCGTGCAGGAGTACCTCTTGTCTATGGAAATGATTTTATAGAGGTTTCTGCCCGACCTGCTGGTACCTATCATTCCATTTCCATAAAAACGCACGAATATCCTGGATTCCCTACCGATCTGCAGGCACCGATGCTTGTTTTTCTCACACAAGCAGAAGGAGAAGGCTCTGTGTTTGAAACCGTTTTTGAAAATAGATTAAATTACACCGAAGAATTGGTACGTATGGGCGCAGACATTACTATTTTTAATCCACACCAAGCATTGGTACGCGGTGCGCGCTCGTTGCGTGCACGGGAATTGGAAAGTCCCGATATTCGCGCGGGACTCGCTTTTGTTATTGCGGCATGTATTGCACGCGGAACTTCTCTCGTGCATAATGTGTATTACATTGACCGCGGCTACGAACGCATAGAAGCACGCCTCTCTTCCCTCGGACTATCCATTGTACGTAAAACAATATGAATCAAAAACTCGTAGAATTCATTCGCACGCAAACATTAATCGGAAAGACATCCGAAGAAATTTCTCATACATTAATTACACAAGGAGGATGGACGCAGGAAGAAGTACAAGCCGCATACAAAGAGGCGCAGGCCGGATTCAAAGAACATTTACAGCCAATCGTCTCAGCACCGAAGAATCAGGAAAAAGTAGTTGCCCCTATTCCTTCTCTAAAACCTACAAAGAAAAGGGGACTGCGCATCCGTACAACTATTATTCTTCTTGCTCTCTTCGTGCTTCTTGCCGCTGTCGCCGCATACGGCTATTTTGTGTATCTTCCAAACAGAAACCAACCATCATTGGGAGACGCTCTTTCGGCTATCATTTCTGGAACAACAGCTCTCTCAAACGCATCATATGCGGGAAGTATTCACGCGACAGGGACATTTAGTTACGTAGGGACAGAAAACGCTTCTTCAAGTGAAGAATTAAGCACAAAAGTGAAGGGAACATTTGATGTACAGGTACCGTTTACTTTTTCTTATGTCCGTGCGGGAAGTAGTACCGACTGGCAGGCTCAAATTTCTCCCTATGGAACATTTTCCATGCCACCACTTACACTTACCGCATCGGCGACCTCATCTTTGCTTATGGCAAGTAGTACCCTTTATGCGCGCTTGGACGACATATCGGATATCGCAATTCCTTTTGACTTTTCGGATATCGTAGGAATCTGGGTACAGGTGCCTCTTACTGATACTACTGCTACCTCAAGTGATGCTGTTCTCGCTAATGCGGGAACATTGTACGCATCTTCCAGCGAAGCATATAAAAACACCCTGACTCGTGCAATTTCCGAACAGGCAATTGAGGTTACCGATACGCTTTCCGGAGAAGTCGTGGGAGGGAAGCGTAGTTATCATTATCGTTTCCAAGTAGATGTAGGAAAATTCAGCACTATTCTCTCCGAGGAATTACGTGCCGCGCTTCCTGCAAATGATTCGTCGTTCGCGACCGAAGAGATAGATCGTGATCTTGCGACATTACCACCCCTGTGGGGGGAGTTATGGATTGATCGTGATTCTCTCGCATTACGTCGCATTTCTCTTTCATATCAGGTAAGCACCACCAGCCCCGTCAGTTCGGACTTTGTCACGGAATTTGATACCTATGCAACGTTTGTTTTGGAGCGCGTCAATACCGTTCCAAAAGTTATTTCAGCTCCGGAGACTTCTGTGAGTCCAACGGTACTTATGGACACTGTGCAATTCAATTCTCTTTTAAGTGAATTGGGAGATGCCTCAACTTCCACCGAGGCGGTGGCACGCCGACTCTGGACGGCTCGCTCTTTGTTGGAAAAAAGCTATCCTTCTTTTGCAACCAGTTCCCGCTCATGGAGGCGTTACCCTACACAGGCCTGTAAAATTTTAGGGACAAGCACTTCCTGCCGTATTGGTCCTGCTTCTTCAGCCGGTAACACTTTCGTGCTCTGGGCAAATGTGAGTGGGAAGCGTATACTCTGCGTTGACAGCACATCATCAATGGTGCTTCTCACAAAGAGCCTGAAGGCAACTGAGTACCGCTGTCCGATTGCTGTCTCTCTGTAATGCTCTGGCCATCACGACGACTTGGAATTGATCTCGGCACTGCGAACACCCTCGTTTATGCACCAGGGAGAGGTATTGTGCTGAATGAACCTTCTGTTGTCGCTATTTCTGAATATGATAAAAAAGTTCTCGCTGTCGGTACCGAAGCGAAGACAATGATCGGGAAAACCCCTGATTCCATTATCGCGTATCGTCCTATGAAGGATGGTGTCATCGCTGATTATCGGGTAACTGAAGCGATGCTCCGTTATTTCATCGGCAAAGCGCTCGGTAAATGGGGATTTTTAAAACCTGATGTGATGGTGTCCGTCCCCGCAGGAATTACTTCAACAGAGCGCCGTGCGGTGATTGAAGCGGCGCTCCGTGCGGGCGCACGAAATGCCTATGTGGTAAAAGAACCCATACTTGCCGCAATTGGTGCGGGTATCCCTATTCAGGAAGCAACAGGACATATGGTAGTGGATATCGGTGGCGGTACCACTGATGTTGCGGTTATTTCTCTTGGGGGAATCGTTGCGTCAACTTCCGTCAAATGTGCCGGAGATAAATTGGATTTGGCTATCGGTGATTATATTAAAAAAACTTTCAATCTTGCAATCGGAGACAAAACAGCGGAGGAAGTAAAAATACGCATTGGTTCCGCTCTCCCCATTGACGAGGAACTCTCGTACACTCTTAAAGGACGTGATTTTGTCACCGGACTGCCACGCTCCGTTGAAGTAAAAACAAATGAGATAGTTCGGGCAATACAACCACAACTCCGACTTATGATAAAAGCGATAAAAGATGTCTTCCAAGATACACCGCCAGAACTCGCGGCAGATATTATAGATCAGGGAATTACCATGACTGGGGGATCGTCTCAATTGCGGAATCTTCCCGAATTGGTTTTTAAACGCACTGGGGTTAAGGCGCTTGCGGCGGAAAATGCACTCTTTTGTGTGGCAAACGGCACAGGAACAGCGCTCTTGCATATCGGAACTTACAAGATGAGCATCCTTTCAAAACGGTGAATGAAATCAATATTTTTCAGCAATTAGAAAAAGGGGTGAATCACGCCTATATTCTTGAAGGAGGATTTCCTTGTGCATCGGAAGATTTCATGAAAACACATAGGGGAGGAAAAGATGCAATCTTTCTCATTGAGCGTGATATTTTACGGATTGAAGACGTTCGAGAATTGTGTGCACAAGCGACACGAAAACAGGATGTACGTACTATTCTTATCCTGCGAGCACACAGCATACTACACGAAGCACAAAATGCGCTTCTGAAAGCATTAGAAGAACCGTCGGAGGGAGTTGTGTATCTTCTTCACATTCGCACTTCGTATGCACTCATCCCCACACTTGTCTCACGATGTCAAATACTGCATGCCGGCAGGGGAATGAAAGAACAGGAGGGAGCGAATCTTTTTCTCTCTCTTTCACCAATAAAACGCCTCGCGTACATTTCTCACGCGATGGAAAGCGAGGGACATCATGAGGCATATTCATTACTTCATTCTCTGACACTCTGGAGTGAACAAAGTTGTTTGGCTCGCGGAGGAATTGCTCTCTCTCGTATTCATGAAATGGTATTGATGACAGAAATTGCCGCAAGCCGTCACCCTATCGGACTCAAACAGTCCTTAGAACATCTTTCTCTCACTTTACCCTCACGGTAATTTTCTGTTACACTACAAGACGTTATGGCATATAATTTTCAATCGGCGAAAGAACGCTTCCTCTCTATAGAGGGTTGGCTGAATGAGGAGCTCTCGACATTACGTACGGGGAAAGCAACCCCGCGCATTCTTGATAAAGTTCAGATAGACGCATATGGAACACGGAGTGAATTAAAACATATGGGAAGTATTGCCGTGCAGGATGCACGGACTCTCTACATTACCCCATGGGATAATTCTCTCATTGGGGCTATTCAAAAGGGGATAGATGCCGCTAATCTTGGTGTATCTTCCGCTCCTGACGGAAGTGGTGTTCGGGTTATCTTTCCTGAACTTACTGGGGAACGACGTGCACAACTGGTAAAACTTATCGGTACCAAGCTTGAGGAGGCAAGAATTTCCGTACGTGCGGAACGGGAAAAAATTCAAAATGATATTCTAGCAAAAGAAAAAGAGGGAGAGCTCTCGGAAGATGAACGTTTCCGCGCGAAAGACGAATTACAACACCTCGTGGATGAGACCCATTCTCATTTTGAGACAGTTGCGGAAAAGAAACGTAACGAAATAACAACTCTATGAGCATTCTTATTTTTTTGATTATTTTAGTTGTTCTTATCGTCGTGCATGAGTTTGGGCATTTTAGTATTGCGAAATGGGCAAAAGTAGGTGTAGATGAATTCGCTATCGGTTTTCCCCCGCGATTATGGGGAAAGAAAAAAGGCGAGACCGTATATGCAATCAATGCTCTCCCTATTGGGGGGTATGTAAAAATCTGCGGAGAAGACGGTGCTTCCCCCAACGATCCACGCTCTCTTGCGTCTCGGCCACGCCTCATACAGGCAGCCGTTCTTTCTGGAGGAGTGCTCTGTAACGTACTTCTTGGTTGGGCTCTTATTTCACTCGGTCTTATGCTTGGACTTCCCATTTCCGACACCGCAGTACCAGAACCTTACACCCTCGCACATCCGGCAACAGTAATCACCAGTGTGAGCGCTAATTCTCCCGCAAAAACCGCGGGGATACTCGCCGGAGATAAAATTATTTCCGTAAACACAATGCGGGATCCTTCCATAAGTGATGTGCAACGTATTGTAAAAGATTCCGCTGGTGGGGTTGAATTCATTGTCTCGCGAGAGAAAACGGAGCATTCCATAACTATTACTCCAGAAGGAGAAACGGGAAAAGAAAGAACGGTGGGAATAAGTCTTGATCGTATCGGAACACTAAAGCTTTCTTTTCCTAATGCAATAGTCAGTGGATTTTCTATGACGACACGCTTAATTTGGTCTACTTTCTCTGCACTTCTCTATATTGTACAGAGTCTTTTTTCAGGTACTTCTACTGCTCTTGATTCTGTCACTGGTCCTGTCGGGTTAGTAGGATTGGTGGGAACTGCGCGTGGAATGGGGATTATTTATCTTCTTTCTCTCACCGCAATTATTTCTGTTAATTTAGCGGTCGTCAATTTACTTCCTTTTCCGGCACTTGATGGGGGACGGCTCCTTGTGCTTGCAGTTGAAGGGATTCTGCGCCGCCCATTACCTCGTCGCGCAACCGAGATGCTCCATATGGCGGGTTTTGCTGTTCTCATCTGTATTATGGTACTTATCACCATTCGAGATATACACAATCTCTTTTAAAAGCATATACTATAGATACCATGGCGAGACGATGGAATGACGGCCCCCATCTCTTAGCACTCTCCGGCGCGCTTTTATTTGTTTTGCTTGCAATCGGTTCAAGTAAGGGTTGGTTTGATTCAATTTCTACATTGAATCAAGGGGCAGATTTTTTTAGTGATGGAAAGGTAAAATCACCACCCACATCTGGATATTGCCATATAAAAAGTGATGAGAGGCTCTTATACTTTTTTCAAAGTTTTCAAAGACTTGCAGATAAAAATATTATTGCATTTGTTTCAAACACAGAATGGAATTCTCCTTACGGTGTAGATAGAGGAAGTCTACTCTTAAGAGATTTTTCTTACTCATGGTTTATTGATGAAAATGGTATTAAAAAATATCAATATAATGCCACAGGTCAGGCCTCAACATATGTTGCGGGATGTTATTGTAAGTATGTTGTGGTAGGAACGTGGCCCTATTCGTATGATCGTCTTTCCACAAAACGCTATACAGAGACTCCAGCAATTCGTCGTCCAAGTGGTTATACGGGAAAAACAAGTAATTTGGAATGTTGCTCGGGGATTGACGATAAAAGAGTTGCTCACGGACAAATGTATGACAAGACAGACCCAAAAAAAATGTGTTGTCCGAGCGGAAAAGTAGTAGATAAGTGTACCGATACAGGAGCCTGCCCAAATTCAGCTTCTAGTACTCCTGGAACTACGTTTGAAACGACTCGTCAATCAGACAACTGTTGTCCCGCGAATAGGTTAAGCGCCACAACCATTGCTTTTTTGAAAAAAATAGAAGGATATTGCCATGTCACAGTCTCTTCAACAATGAGTGGTTGTCATACATTTGAAAGTGATCATTATGGAGGTTGCGCTGTTGACATAAAGGGAGCAAATAAAGCCTGCCTAAAGAAAGCGGGATACACAATAAGTAGTTCTTATCTTCCTGGAACATGTACGCTTGATGGGTCATTTTACCACTGCACACTCTGCAATTCGGATGGTCCTGGATCGTCCGGATATGATAAAGATCAAGGAGGTGGAAGCTATTGACTTTTGTGACAAAATCTGATAGAATCTCTCATAGAATGCACACTTAGTTAAAAGGAGGATCTTTTCGTGAGTACACAAAAGAAGGTCACTATCACTCTCGTCATTATCGCAGTACTTATCACCCTTGCTCATCCTGTTTACATCTCACATGGGGTACTCGGTAATCCTGGTTTCCTCGCGATGGAAAGTGGAACCCATCAAATTTTTGTACTCGTAAGAGCTACCCCGTGGCTCTCACTGATGGTTTCTCTCCGACCGGAAGGATTGATTCCTCTTCCAAGAGTTCTTTTCGGAAACTCATTCCCACTGCAATCTCCCGAAAGATTTTACTGGGGATGGAATAATAGGCTTAATCTCACGATTAGGTCGCAACAGGGCGAAAATTTCGCCCTTTTTTGCTCCCATACTCCTTTTGGAGTAAGATACAGCACATGAGATTCTCACAACTCTTCACCAAGACACGGCGACAAGCGCCAAAGGATGAAGTGGCAAAAAACGCCATTTTGCTGACTCGGGCAGGATATGTGGATAAAGTGGCGGCAGGGGTGTATTCCTATCTGCCTTTGGGATTACTCACGCTTGAAAAAATAAATGCAATTATTCGAGAAGAAATAAATCGTATCGGAGGAGTAGAACTTCTGCTCTCTTCACTCCAAAATCCGGAGGTATGGAAAAAAACATCGCGTTGGGAAAGTGATGTATGGTTCAAGAGTACCTATAACGCAGGTGGAGAAACGGGATTCGGTTGGACACAGGAGGAAACTGTTACCATGTTGATGACGTCACATATACAATCGTATAAAGATCTTCCCCGTGCGGTGTATCAGATACAGACCAAGTTCAGAAACGAAGAACGTGCCAAGAATGGTATCCTGCGCGGTCGTGAATTTTTAATGAAAGATCTCTATTCATTCCATACCGATGAGGAGGATTTGAATCGTTTTTACGAAGAGAGTGCCGAAGCGTATAAAAAAATCTTCACACGGCTGGGGCTTGGCGACCTCACCATCCGTACCGTTGCTTCCGGTGGTGCTTTTTCCAAATACAGTCATGAGTTTCAAACACTCTGTGAAGCGGGGGAGGATACAATTTATGTCCACAAAGACAAAGCAATAGCAATAAATAAAGAAGTTTGTACGGATGAAGTACTTGCTGATTTAAAGATACAGCGCACTGATCTCCATGAAGAAAAAAGTATTGAAGTAGGAAATATTTTTAAACTCGGAACGCGCTTTTCCGATCCTCTTGGCCTCCTTTTTTCTCCCGAACAAGGAGAAAAGAAACCGGTGCACATGGGCTGTTACGGAATCGGTCCGACCCGTGTCATGGGGACAATTGCGGAAATTTTCTCTGATGAAAAAGGGCTCATATGGCCGGAGGCAATCGCTCCTTTTTGCTACCATTTGACAAGTCTTGGATCAAAAAATTCATCCGTACGTACTCAAGCTGACACACTTTATGCGGCACTTTCCGCACGAGGAAAGAGCGTCCTCTACGACGACAGGGAAGACGCAAGCGCGGGAGAAAAATTTTCCGATGCGGATCTCATAGGGATTCCCGAGCAGATTATCGTGAGTGAAAAGACTCTCTCACAAGGAACCTATGAAATAAAGGAACGCACAGGTGGGAGTTCCCACTTTCTCCATGAACAGGAGCTTATCGGATAAAACGTATGAAAGAACGGATATACAATTGGCTCGGCAGTGACGTCGGCATAGACTTAGGAACGGCAAATACGCTTGTCTATGTGCGTGGAAAGGGGATTGTCATCAATGAACCTTCTGTCGTTGCGCTCAACTCAAAAACAGGGCGTGTCGTCGCCGTAGGTACCGATGCGCGGTACATGCTGGGGCGAACTCCTGCTCACATTGACGCAATTCGTCCGCTCGTAGACGGAGTGATTTCAAACTTCGAAGTTACTGAAGAAATGTTGGCGTACTTGCTTAAGAAAGCAAAAGAAGCATCCGGTAAATCATATTTCCGCCCTCGGGTTGTGGTAGGAGTACCTTCCGGTATTACCAATGTGGAGCGACGGGCAGTGCGAGATGCAACAAGCAACGCTGGTGCACGTGAAGTGCATCTGATAGAGGAACCGATGGCCGCCGCCATCGGTATACGCATGCCGGTCTATGATCCGGTGGGAATGATGGTTGTAGATATCGGAGGGGGGACGACCGATATTGCCGTCATATCATTGGGCGGTATTGTCCGTTCACGAAATCTTCATATTGCAGGAGATAAATTGAATGAAGATATCATTAGTTATATACGAGATGAATTTAAGATTCTTTTGGGAGAACGTACCGCTGAAGATGTAAAAATAGCCATTGGATCAGTATTGAATACAGGAGCGGCAAGAGAAACTACCGTGAGAGGACGAGATTTGGTGACTGGGTTACCCAGAGAAGTCATTATTACCGATGCTGATATCAGAGAAGCAATCTCCGTCTCTATCGCAACAATAGTAGAAACGATCAAAGAGGTGCTGGAATCCACTCCGCCGGAAGTCGTAGCCGATGTAATGCATCGCGGTATTATACTTGTAGGAGGAGGGGCGCAGATGCACGGTATTCGGGAGCTTCTTGAACGGGAAATTTCCATACCGATATTGGTTGCGGAAGATCCGCTCACTGCCGTTGTCCGTGGAACAGGGATTATACTGGAAGAGTTTGATCAGTTTAAAGAAGTACTTATAGACAGCGATGAAGCACTTAGTCAGTACTAAGGAAGAATCTCACCGAAAAGGCACAATTCGTACCATAGTACTTATCGTAGTGCTTGTTTCAGTCGCAACTGTTGTCTTCCCGTATGCGGAATCTAGTATCGTACGGACAGCACTCATGATGGTAAGTCCGTTATGGGAGGCACAGCGTGAAGCACTGCAACCAAATCCAAATTTTTCCGCGCTTTTTGCCAATAATGCGAAACTTCAAAAAGAAAACGAGACGCTCCGAAAAAAAATAGCGACCTATACTGCTTTATCATTGGAGAGAGAACGACTCCTTAAAGAAAATGCGACACTTCGCGGTATCGGAGAATTATATGCTTCTTCAACCCGCTATTATATTGTTCCTGTTCTCGCGTATCCCAATCAATCGCTCTACGACACCATCATCGTTGATTTGAGCGGAATACCGAAAAACTCTCTCACGGAACAAAGTTGGGTATATGCAGGAGGTCTTGTTATCGGTTCTCTTACAAAAATAGAGGGAACAAAAGGAAAAGTTACGCTTCTTTCCACAAACGGAAATTTGGTAAACGCTCTCGTAGGGTCCTCCAGTATCTCAAGCGCACTCACCGGAAAAGGGGGCGGATCCTTCAGTATGGAAGTGCCTTTGGAAAGCGACGTACAGGAGGGGGATCAAGCGACACTTCCCACCGCGGGGGGAGCAATTGCGGCAATTGTATCTACTGTTGAACAAGATGAAAGTGCGCAAGAAAAACGAATTCGATTACGTATTCCGGTCAATATATACTCACTTAGCTTTGTTGAATTATTGCCATGATAGAACGAATTCTTCTTAACCTGTCTCTCCTCTGTGCGGTTGCGTGGGGTCCATGGTGGCTTACATTTTCCGTAATACTACTTTCAATCCTTCTTCTCTATCCTATGTATGAGACCATTGCGTACGCACTCCTCTTTGATGCGCTCTACAGTGCTCCTCACACAGGATTATTGTTTTTTCCACTCTGGGGTACTGTCATCACACTTCTCCTTCTTGCTCTGAACACCGCTTTCCGCGAATATATATGGGACTATGCGTAAATTTCATCTGTGGCGCACAAAAAGCTATCCAGAAATTGACCCTGATGTTATTTTTCTGGATGCCCATAATCTTCCGGAGTTCAATACACAACAATTTGAAGGACGTATAGAACGTCCTATTTCAAGAGTGAGCTTTGCGGCAGTTTTTTTTGTTTTTGTTTTACTCTCCGTGGTTTATTCTTGGAAAATATCTGCACTCCAAATTAAAAAAGGGGCTGAATACTTCGCGGCGAGTAAGGATAATCAACTGCGTCATATCCCCATTTTTGCCCCACGAGGAGTTATTTATGACCGCAACCAAATAGCCCTTGCTTTTAATGGAGAAACACGGTCATACATTCAGGAGAACGGGTTTGGGCATCTCTTGGGGTATGTCGGGCTTCCCAGTGAAAAAGATTTAAAAGACAATAACTATTATTCCAATGAGATAGTTGGTCGACAAGGGTTGGAACGTACCTACGAAGAACTTCTTCGAGGAACACATGGGCTTAAAATTGAAGAGGTTGACGTACACGGAAACATCACCTCAAGCTCGGTCCTTCGGGAAGCAGGCGCGGGGATTAATGTGACGACATCTATTGACGCACGTGTTCAGAAAAAACTTTACTCACTCATAGAATCGCTCGCGATTGAAAAAGATTTTCAAGGAGGAGCAGGGATTATGATGGATGTGAAGACCGGGGAATTAATTGCACTGGTCAGCTATCCGGAATACTCACCAGCTGTGCTTGTTGAAGGAAAAGACACCGAAACCATTTCTGCATATCAAAATGACTCGCGGAAACCTTTTCTCAATCGAGCGACACAGGGGCTCTATGCACCAGGATCTATCGTGAAGCCTTTTATTGCCGCCGCCGCCCTCAACGAACACACTATCAGTCCCGATACGGTAATCGTGAGTACTGGCTCCATTTCCATTCCAAATCCGTACGATCCCAGTAAGCCAAGTGTATTCAAAGATTGGAAAGCTCACGGAGGAGTAACGATGAGGCGGGCACTCGCGGTATCTTCCGATGTTTATTTTTACGTGGTCGGAGGAGGCTATCATAATCAGGCAGGACTTGGTATTACACGCATTGATGCCTACCTAAAAAAGTTTGGATTTGGTTCTCCCACCGGCATTGATGCGGCAAAAGAAGCCGAAGGGGTCATCCCGACTCCGGAATGGAAAGCTGAAAATTTCAATGGGGAAAAATGGAATATAGGAAATACCTATCACACAGCTATCGGACAGTACGGATTTCAGGTAACCCCGATACAAACGATACGGGCAATTGCCGCCATTGCAAACGGTGGAAAATTGGTCACCCCACGTCTGTACCGAAACGAAACTAGTGCGGGCAATTCCGGTGTTTCAATAGGAATTTCAGATCAATTTCTCCAAATTGTGAGGGAAGGGATGCGCATGTCGGTGACCGAAGGAACCGCATCAGGACTTTCTATCTCGGGGTTTCCCATAGCGGCAAAGACGGGGACTGCGGAACTTGGTGTTACAAAGGAAAAAGTAAATTCATGGGTTATCGGATTCTTTCCCTATGAGACGCCACGGTATGCTTTTGCGGTAGTTATGGAACGCGGAGATGTGCATAACACAATCGGTGGAGTCTATGTTATGCGCCAACTTTTTGACTGGATGTTAGTAAGCACACCAGAATATACCCGTTCATCCGCCGTAGTGGATTGACTTGGTTCCCACACCACGGTATTATGGCACGACTAAAATAGATAATTATATGCAAGGAGAATACATAAGCGAGGAAAAGTTAAAGGAGTTACAAGTAGAACTGCAGGAGTTGAAGACCGTTACTCGGAAGAGGATTGCCGAACAGCTTGAGTATGCAAAATCACTCGGAGATTTGTCGGAAAATGCCGAGTATCACGAGGCACGGGAAGAACAGGCAAATGTGGAGGATCGTATTTCACGTATTGAAGATATTTTACGTCGGGCAGTTATCGTAGGCACTCACCGTGGAAGCACCATTGATCTTGGGGCAACGGTTACTATCGAAAAAAAAGACGGGGGACAACAAACACTTACCATTGTTGGTTCGGAAGAAGTTAACAGTGCACAGGGAAAAATTTCAAATGAATCACCGATCGGGAGAGAATTGATTGGAAAAAAGAAAGGTGACTCATTTGTCATACAAACACCACGAGGAAATACCGAATACCTTATCGTTGCGGTACAATAAAAGTAATGGCCTCATTAGACGAACTTCGCGAAGAACGGCTGAAAAAATTGCGGAACTATGAAGCGGCTCGCGGAACTGCGTATCCTATTGAGCTTAATCCAAGCAACACAGTCAATGAAGTACGGAAAGAGTTTGAATCGTATCGGGAGCGTGGAGAGACGATACTACTTGCGGGTCGGGTGCTTGCCATTCGCAATCAAGGAGCACTTACTTTTTTTGATGTGCATGATGGGAGCGGGAAAATTCAGGTTATCGCAAAAAAAGAGTCTTTGGGGGATGAGGCTTTTACTCTTCTCTCCGATACTTTGGATGCGGGAGACATAGTTGAAGTAAGCGGAATACTTATCGTTACCGCTCGGGGAGAAGAAAGTTTAGAAGCACGCCAGTGGCGTTTTGGTGCCAAAAGTTTACGACCGCTTCCTGATAAGTGGCATGGGCTTAAGGATGATGACGAGCGTTTTCGTCACCGTTATTTGGAAACAATTCGTGAGGAAGCAGTACGTGAACGCTTTCTTACCCGTTCAAAAATTATTCAATCTATCAGAAATTTTCTTTTAGAACATAACTTTGTAGAATTTGAAACACCGATACTTCAGCATCTTGCCGGTGGCGCAAGCGCTCTTCCTTTTGAAACACACCACAATGCTTTAGATATTCCACTCTACCTTCGGATTGCTCCTGAACTGTCACTCAAAATGCTTCTCATCGGCGGTTTTCCAAAAGTATTTGAAATCGGACGTTCTTTTAGGAATGAGGGGATAGATGTCACCCATAATCCAGAGTTCACCTCGGTAGAATGGTATGAGGCGTTCGGTTCCGCGACACGATCAATGAAAGAAGTAGAGGAATTAATGAGACGGTTGGTTAAAGAAACCCAAGGATCACTCGTCCTCCACTTCGGAGGTGAGGAAATTGATTTTGAAAAACCTTTTCATGTCATAACATATGAGGAACTCCTTCTGAAATATGCAGATGTATCAAATAGAGAAGGCAAAAATGCAAAAGAGTTGGACTCTCTCTACAATCGTTTCTGTCGGCCAAAACTGATAGAACCGACTTTCATAACAGAATATCCGGAAGAGATGCTCCCACTTGCCAAACGCTTGAGAGAAGGCACGGTAGACGCGTTCCAGCTCGTAGTTGGCGGATATGAGCTGGTAAAGGCATTTTCAGAACTAAACGATCCACTTGATCAACGAGCGCGTTTTGAACGGGAAGCGGAAAAGAAAGCACAAGGAGATGAGGAAGCACAAGTAAGTGATGAAAATTTTTTGGAAGCTTTGGAGTACGGTATGCCACCTGCGGGAGGAGTGGGCATTGGCATAGATCGTCTCACCATGCTTCTTACCGACACAAAAAATATTCGCGAAGTTATCTACTTTCCGACCTTGCGACCTAAATAATATTGTGGTATTATAGTTATAGAAAAGATCTCTGGGAGGAGAATAGCTATGAATGATCCTGATATAAGGGCACCACGGTGCATTTGTCGTGATCTAACGTGTTTGAAAGAACAAGATCGCAAAGATCTTGACTCACTACCACCGGTAGAAGTATTTTTATCACTGATGTCCTCTGTGTTCTTTACAGACAGACTCCATCCTCCATCTCCCCCAAGTCTACGATCTAGCCCGTCGTAGGCTCACTCCCGGCCCTCGTCTCCCCTTAAGACGAGGGCCTTTTCCATTATTGAAAATATAAGACACACACTCGGTGTTTGATATTAAATTAAGGCTCTAATAAGTCATATTCCTCTTCACTTAGTTTTGCTCCGCTCTTTAATACTGAATCTACATATTCATCCGCACTTTTGTACTGGTCAAGAAGGTAACTACGAGCGAGTAACTCTTCCCAACGATTTTTTTGAATATAGTCACAAAAACTTGACCAAGGATACTGTTTAAAATTTTTTTTCCATTCTTTTAGTTCACGCGGATTCGAATGAATGTAAGCAGATGTGTAAAGTAGTTGCTCATTATCCTCAATATGCACTGCACGGAAAGGCCCTTGGAACACATGTCCACTCTTACGATATTTCACATTAATATATTTTGAATAAGCATTCTGAATGCGTTGAAGGTAAAGAGAAACACCTCCCACTTCCTTTTCTCTAACCAGAAGATGAAAATGGTTTGGCATAAGCGTAAAACAAATAAGCTCTACTGCACGCGTATCCACAATTTTTTGTGCAGTAACCGTGCGTTCATACGGACTATTAAACACCGAGTGTTTGATATACCGACCAACAAAAGTAGATATATTGTTGATTGTGATAGGAGCTTGTAGGTAGAGGATCAGGAAAAGGAAGCGTACCCTATCAGAATCATTAGTGAAGATGTCTGACTTCTGTACACCTCGATTAAAGATATGGTAATACTCGCCGGGACAAAAATGTATCTTTCTCACCATTAAAGTATAGCATTATTAGACACTCGGTGTTTGATAATCAGGAAGGCTTTTCATTGTGGATAAGTGGTATTGCGTGGTGGGATAAAGTGGAATAGACTATAAGAGTAGTGGTAGAAAGTGGTAAAAAATATTCCATGCTTATTGGCGAATACACGCACACCTTAGACGACAAAAAGCGTGTTGCCGTGCCAGTAAAATTTCGTAAACAATTGGGAAGAAAAATGATTGTTACACGTGGACTGGATGCCTGTCTCACCATTTATCCGCAAGAAGCATGGCAGAAGCTCTCGGAGAAGATAGCTTCTCTTCCTATAGGGACAGCAGATTCACGAAGCTTCAGCAGATTTATTTTTGCAGGGGCAGTAGAAACAGAAGTGGATTCACTCGGACGTATCCTTATTCCCGATTTTTTGAAAGAATTCGCAGATTTAAAAAGCAAGGTAGTCATCGCGGGTCTGCAGGATCATGTTGAGGTGTGGGATGAAAAGCGGTGGCGCGAGTATCGCGGCAGGATAGAAAAAGAGGCGGATGTACTTGCCGAAAAATTGGGCGATACCGGCATTCTGTAATGAGACACGAACCTGTTCTTTTACAAGAAGTCATTGACGGCCTTTCGCCACAAGCGGGAGAAACCTTTTTGGATACGACGGTAGGAAGTGGTGGACATGCGGAAGCTCTCCTGAAAAGACTCGGGGAAAAGGGAACACTTGTTGCGTTAGATCAGGATGAGGATGCTCTTGCACGGAGTAAGACGCGTCTTCTGAAATTGCCAGGTAAGAAAATTTTCATACGCGGCAATTTCAGAAACCTTGTCGCACTCCTTGCACAGGAGGGAATAACCCATATTGACGGAGCACTTTTTGATCTCGGAATGAGTTCCGAACAAATAGAAGAATCTGGGAGGGGATTCTCATTTCTGCGGGATGAACCACTCCTTATGACGATGAGTCCCGACCGTAAGCTTACCGCGGCAGACTTACTTGCCATGCTTTCTGAAGGAGAGATTGCTGATATTTTGTTCGGCTACGGAGAAGAACATTTTGCAAAGAGAATTGCAAAAGCGATCGTTACAGCACGAGCAGAAGCGCCTATTCTTACCAGCGGCATGCTGACCAAGATTGTGGAGGGAGCTGTTCCTTTCTGGTATCGCCGAAGAAGGATACATCCGGCAACAAAAACATTTCAGGCACTCCGTATTGCCGTCAATGATGAGTATTCGGCAATTGATGAAGGACTTACAGGAGCAAGCTCACTCCTCGCAAAAGGAGGGAGGCTGGCGATTATCACCTTCCACGGAGGGGAGGTACGCAGGGTAAAAGATTTCTTTCGGAAGGGGACGGGAACAGAATTGCTTCGTATAACAAAAAAAGCAGTCCAAGCAAGCAGGGAAGAAGAGAAGAAAAATCCCCGCGCACGAAGCGCACAATTATTTATTTTTAAAAAACAGTAATACACACTATGTACACATACAGAACACAAGCACTTGAAGGCCGTTTTTTCTGGACATTGTCCCTTGCACTGTTATTTCTCGCAGGCTCGTATGTGTATTTGATTCAGCAGTCTATTGTACACGTAGTAGAACGCAGGAACGCGTTAGAACAGAGTGCCGCACTGGAGGGGGAGATTGCCTCTCTGGAAGGATCGTACCTAAAAACTATCGGATCCGTGACTATAGAAAAGGCGCATGAGATTGGTTTTGTAGATGTCTCAAGCGATACGACCTTTGCCTATGAGAGCGGTACTGACGGCGAACGGGTTGGTCTTGCGAGCACCCATGGCGAATAAGGCAACATCTCGCATCCGCATTCTCTCGGGAGCATTCGTGTTCAGCGCCCTTCTCATTCTTACACGTCTTTTTTTTGTGCAAATAGTGCATGGGGACGAGTATCAGGAAAAAGCTGAACAACAGTATGTAGGAAAAACAGGCACTTCTTTCAACCGTGGGACTATTTATTTTAGCTCCCGCGATTCTTCTTCTGTTGCGGCGGCAACCTTAAGTTATGGATATACACTGGCGATACACCCTGCCCAAATTACAGAAGGGGATAGGGAAAAATTGTATATGGAACTTTCACGCTTTGTCGCAATAGATAAAAGTGATTTTTTGACAAAAGCGGCAAAACAGAATGACCCGTATGAGGAATTGCTTACCCGTGTTGACCCTGCCGTAGCAAAAAAAATAGAAGAAAAAGATTTAAAAGGAGTTTCCCTTTCCACACAACGGTGGCGTAGTTACCCCAGTGGGACACTTGCCGCGCACACTATCGGCTTTGTTGGTTATGAGGGAGCCGTTTTTTCTGGGCGCTATGGTCTTGAAAAAGAGTACGAACGTGTACTGGGGAGAAATGAAGAAAAAGAAAGTATAAACTTTTTTGCAGAACTCTTCAGTGAACTGGGGGACACCTTGGACAAGAACTCATCACGCGAAGGAGATATTTATCTCACCATAGAACCGATCGTGCAGGATACCACCGAAAAAGCGGCACAGGGCATCATGGAAAAATATCAAGCAGAGGAGGTGGGGATTGTTGTTATGGAACCTTTAACCGGAGCACTTCGGGCAATGGCGGCATTACCCTCCTTTGACCCAGGAGAAAAAAAGGGGGATCTCGCGGTTCTTCAGAATCCACTCATAGAAAAGGTGTATGAAATGGGATCTATCGTGAAGCCTCTCACTATGGCGGCCGCACTTGATGCGGGAGTTGTTACCCGCGACACGACATATAATGATAAGGGGTTTGTCATTGTCAACAATGCGCGCATAGAAAATTTTGATAAGAAAGGAAGGGGAGTAGTGCCCATGCAGGAGGTACTTAATAATTCTCTCAACACCGGTGCCGTTTTTGCCATGCAAAAATTAGGTAGAGATCGATTTCGTACCTACATGCGAGCATACGGTTTTGGAGAAAAAACCGGTATAGATTTACCGGATGAGGTGACCGGACTCACTGATAACCTTGAAAGCACCCGTGATGTGGAGTACGCTACAGCATCCTTCGGACAAGGGGTTGCTGTTACTCCGCTTGCAATGACACGGGCGCTTGCCGCATTGGGGAACGGCGGAATGATGGTTACGCCTTACGTCGTGCAGGAGATACGATATAAGACGCTCCTCTCCGAAAAGACAAAACCTGAAATAGTGCGACGTGTTATTAAACCAGAAACAAGCGAAGAGATATCACGAATGCTCATCACGGTGTTTGATAAAGCGCTCGGGGGAGGGAAATATAAAATGGAGCACTATAGCATTGCGGCAAAAACAGGAACAGCACAGGTCTCAAAAGATACCGGCGGGTATTATGAAGATCGTTATCTGCACTCATTCTTCGGTTATTTTCCAGCGTACAGTCCAAAATTTATTATTTTTCTCTATGTACTCAATCCAAAAGGAGCACGGTATGCTTCAGAAACCTTAAGCGACCCTTTTGCAGATCTTGCCAAGTTTCTTATAAATTATTATCGCATTCCACCTGATCGGTAACATGAAATCATTAGGGAAAAAAATCGTCGTTGCCTTTCTCACTCACTGCTCCACACAAGTGCTGAATCGTTATGCACCAAGTATTGCGGCAGTAACAGGGAGTGTAGGAAAAACTTCTACAAAAGATGCTATTGCGACAGTATTGCGAGCGGAATATCAAGTACGCGCAAGCCAAAAAAGTTTCAACAGTGAATTGGGCGTTCCCCTCACCATACTGGGGCTGGAAAATGCTTGGGGAAGTGTGGGAGGGTGGACCAAAAATATCTTCCGCGCCTGTCTCCTTGCCTATGGAACAAAAAAGGACTATCCCGAATGGTTGGTTCTGGAAGTAGGAGCAGACAGACCAGGAGACATCGCACGCATTACTCGTTATGTAAAACCTACCATTGCGGTCATTACCCGTATCGGAGAAATTCCAGTACATGTGGAGCACTTTGCTACCCCGAGAGATGTTGCCCATGAGAAAGCAGGACTCGCGTATGCGCTCACCGCAAACGGAACACTTATTTTCAATACCGACGACGATAAAGTGAAAGCGATTGGAGCCGCACATCATGGCAGTATGATAAGTTACGGATTTGACGAGGGAGCAATGGTGCGGGCAGGAAACGCTCAAATTATGTACGAAAATGACAGACCCGTTGGTATCGCCTGCAAAATTAACTGTGGGGGGAAAAGCATGCCATTACGCCTGAAAGATGTGTTTGGAGAACATGGCATCAGTTCTGCTCTTGCCGGCATTGCCGCAGGCATTGCCGCGCACATTAATCCGATTGCCTGTATAGAAGCACTAGGTAAGCTCCACCCCGCCCCAGGACGATTACGTCTTATTGATGGAGTGAGAAAGACACTCATTCTGGATGACTCGTACAATGCCTCTCCTGTGGCAATGCGTGCCGCCTTGGAAACTCTTAACTCAATAAAAGTTTCCGGAAGGAAAATTGCAGTCCTTGGAGATATGATGGAACTCGGTGTCTATACACCTGACGCACACCGTGCAATAGGAAAGCAGGCGGCCAAATGTATTGATGCACTCTACCTCGTTGGTACACGAGCAAAATTTATCGGTGAAGGTGCGCGAGAAGAAGGGATGAATCCGATAAAAATAAAAACTTTTGATGAATCTGCGGCGGCGGGTCGCGCGTTAGAACACGAACTAAAAGAAGGGGATTTGATACTGGTAAAAGGTTCGCAGTATGTGAGAATGGAGCGTGCAATAGTGGAAATAATGGCTGAACCAGAACGGGCAGGAGAACTCTTGGTGCGACAAGAAACCGAGTGGAAGAAACGCTAATCCGCCATTATTGGCGGATGGTTTTTCCACAGATAGAAAAAGATAAAGCCCCATACCTATTTTTGGTACGAGGCTTTTGGTGAATCAAGGTTTGGTTTGTTTCTTTTTTTCCAACACAGAGGCAAGAGAATCCAAAAAAATATCCGCAAGTTCTGAATGGCGAGAGAGGAGTAGCCCTTTGATAAACTCTCTCACATACATACGCGGAGAAAATCGGGCAAATTTCGAGTATGTGAAAATATATTCAATGAGGGGTGTGTGACATTCAGAGTTGGGACGCAAAAAAAAGGAAGCTTCTTTTACAATATCGTCCTCATGATAGTCTTTACCTTCCGAACGGAGACGTTCAACACTTTCTACATACATGAGTGAACAGAGGAAGATTGCAAACTCCTTCGCAGGACAGCGCATCACAGCATTTTTTAAGTCCGAAATGCCCATCCCATATCCGGTTGAAAGATTAAGATGTAATGACTTCCCGAGGGAGAGCACAGCATCGGCATTTCCATTGTTGACTTCGCGGAGTAATTTTTTTGCACGAATTCTGAAAATAAGTGGCCTGACATACCAATAGCATAATGAGCAAAAAATCCCAAACAGTGCACAGATAACGCCATCAAAAAAAGAAAGTTTCGGATAAAATAATCCAACAATAATATTGAGAAAACAGAGAAAAATGAATAGGGTAACGGTTTGCCAAAAATCGAAAGAAAAACGAGGTAACTCAGTAATGACACCATGTATTCTTTTCACTTTTTTTGCTCGTACATCCTGTGATGCTTTCATGAGACTTCTCCTTTTTTGCGTTCGGAAACGCGAAGTGTATTCCTCCCAGAGGAGGCGTGAGGTCGGAACCTCGCGACAGAAGATTAACCTTGATTCTCAAGGTACGTACTGATACCAGTAATACTACTCTGTTTACATTTTGTCAACCCAACATGTTAAACACTCGGTGTTTAACATGTTGTCAAACCATAAAGAAAAACCCACTCTTCGAAAATAAAAGGCCCCGTCCCAGCATATATGTGCCGAGACGGGGCCAGAGTGTGTGAGAGCATCACGAGATAGCGAAACGGGCAAGGCGAGCTTGTCTGTTTAAAGATTCTGGGGAGGGCGAATGATAGTTACTGCATAGTCGACGGAAAGCCTTTGCATACTTTGGGTGTAGTGAGGTACGGAGTCCATTTTCAAATGAGCTCAAATATGAATTGCGCTCATATATCCAGCTGTGTCCAAGAAATTCTTGGAGTTGTGAAATGACCTGCGAGAGAACCACATCCTCATCCACTATCATTTGCTCGCGCTTTGAAATAATGTAGAGGACCGATGAGACAAATCTCCCCAGCTCCACCGGACAGGCATAGCGAAGCAGTTTCGTTGAAAGCCAAGGACGTTCATCGAACTCGTTAATCACTCCAAGTTGCTGTGCCAGATCCACTACTCCCTGAGCCTTAGACCGGAATGCTGTTGAAAGTGCCTCATTGATGCAATACGAATTCCAGCAACGCCAGAGAGTGTATAGCGTAATATACGCCATGCCCATAAGCGCCATTATCATAAGCGAAAACCCAAGCGCATAGGGTAAACCAAGAGGGAGGGTGATGGTCACGATGGCGATTATCGCCACAAAGAGCCACAAAAACCACTCGAATACCGGTAACTGTAATGTGCGTAACATAACGCACCTCCTTGAATAGGCGCAAGGCCTAATATACGCCTTAGATGACTAAGGCGGGAAGGACGGATCCCTCCTATTGCTCTCACGTCAAAGAGCTTTGTACATAGTATACACCCATTGAAAAAAAGTTAAAAAAATGGATAATTGGCGGTGTTGGCCTATATCATCCATATTGGATGATTGGCTGAACATTCGCTTTCGTGAATGTTTTAGGCCTTATCGTCTAATGGTTAGGACACTACCCTCTCACGGTAGGAATCGGGGTTCGAATCCCCGTAAGGTCACCAATTTTAATTGACATCCTCTGTTACTTACGGTAACGTAAAAACAGAACACGCTTGTTATTTGCCCGGGTGGAGCGGCCTCCTCCCCGGGCTTTTTTTTGTAAAAAAACCGCTCTTATAAAGAGCGGTTTAAAGAGACGACATTCGATGATACAGAGGAAAGTTCTTCCGTGTATGCGTAACAAGACCCAGGATTATTCCACAAGACATCAAAATGTTTGCGGAGCATCTCTACCCGAGGAATATCCCATTCAGAAATTTCCACTTCTTGAGAAACATCATCTACCGGAGAATGCAATTCACGATAAAGATATTTTTCGTCAATTATCGTGAAGTTTTCAGGGGAAATGGCAAATGAACGAAGAGAGATCCGAGCTTCATAATCCTCAAAACGAGCAAGCCAACAGAGATTGTTTGCACTACACCGAGTGAGTATTTTTGGTCCAGTAATAACACGAACAATCAGAAAGGTAGAGATAAGAGCAGTTTCCAAATAGTGAGACACGAGGGGGTCAAACACGAGAGGGTTAAGAGTATCATTTACAATATCAATGCTTTTGCGAGCGCAACGGCAATGCTCCATAAGCCATTCCCGATAAAACGAGAGGCAAAAGGCATGCCTCTCCCGTTTTGGAATACCCCCTATTTTGTGGGGGGATTGAAAAGGAAGAATCTCCGCACCAGTGTTACTCTGACCAATTTCCATTGTTCATCTCCTTTGTGGTAAGAACAATTTGCATGGAGTATAACATATGGGTACAATTAGGGAATATCAGCATAAGTATTAATATATGTCTCTCAAAAAAGATGTCGTTCGAGGTGGGGTAATAGGATTTTGCATTGCGGCGATTATCATTGCACTCAATTTTGTTCAGTTGATTTATACCGTACCGATGTCACTGCTTGAGCAGATGCTCGGTAAGTCCATACAGATTGCCGCTCAATATCAGTTGCTTGTCTTTGCGATCTTTGCCGTTATTTACGGTCTTATCGGAGGAGTCGGATATTGGTTCACCGAAAAGAAGTGGCGTTCTCACACAATTGCGATCATTGGTTCAATTGTTCTTATGGCGGCAGTTTTCTCAATTCTTCTCGCACTTCGCATGAACATCCCGCTCCCTGGTGCGAATCAAGCAATTCCTACGACTACTGAAGTACCTGCCCAGTAATGTCCCGATGGCCAGCACTTGAAACACGAGAGCTCCCACCAGCTCCAAGCTGGTGGCAAGCTATTGGTGTAGGTGTGGTGGTTATGGGAATGGCAATGGGGACAGGGGAGCTTATCCTCTGGCCCCATTTGGTTACTAAGTTCGGTTTGGGGATATTGTGGTTCGCCCTTGTTGGTTTTGGACTCCAGTATTTTATCAACCAAGAAATTGCGCGACATACGGCGGCTACAGGAGAAAGCTTTTTTACCGCATCAGCACGGCTTTTTGGTTTTCTTCCTCCTTTCTGGATTCTTGCCGCTATTCTCCTCTACATTTGGCCTGGATGGGCAAGCGCGCTCGGCACTATCCTTGCCCAACTTTTTGGTTTTGGCTCTCATATCACTTGGGGATGGGGATCCCTTGCTCTTGCGCTCGCGGTAACCTTCATGGGGCACACGGCGTACCACGTACTGGAACGCACACTTAAAGTCATCGTACCAATTTTTCTCCTTCTCCTTCTTGTTGTCAGTTTTCATAATTTAAGTTTCGCAATACTCAAGGAGGCATTTCTCGGCCTTACTAATTTCGGCTATATCCCCGAGGGGATAGATATGAATGTCCTCCTCGGCGCGATTGTTTTTGCCGGAGCAGGAGGCATGCTCAATCTCTGCATTTCACTGTGGTATCGGGATAAGGGTCTCGGTATGGCACATTATGTGGGGCGCATTTCAAATCCTGTCACTGGCGTACCAGAGGCAGTTGCGGTAACAGGATATCGTTTTCATATCACAGAAGATTCTCTCAAGCGTTGGCGAGGATGGATGCGCTACATTCTTATTGATCAGGGACTTATTTTCTTTGCACTTGGGCTTCTCTCTCTTGTTTTACTTTCAGTGAACGCGTATGTGGTACTTACACCCCTCGGCATCGTACCGGAAGGAACTCGCGTTGCCGTTGCACAATCAGAAATCTTTGCGCAAGAATGGGGGATAGTTGGAGAGAAGCTGTACCTCATCATGGCCTATTTGATGCTCTTTTCGGTTATGTGGACAGTCATTGACGCACTTACTCGCATTGTTTCGGATATTGTACATACGAATACACGAGTCGGACCATTTGCCGAACGCTTTCATTGGCTAAAAGAAATCTCTATTCACCATCTATACTATGGTCTCATCGTGCTCGTCATTTTAATGCAAGCGCTTCTTTTACCATTCAACCAACCACTCACTTTTCTCGTGCTTTCTTCTTCGCTCGGCGGTATTACCATGGCGCTCTACACTCCAATCCTCCTCTACATGAATAAACGCACTCTCCCCAAGGAGTTGCGTCCTGGTAGTATTTCTACCATTGCGCTCATTGTCGCAACGATCTTCTACGCATTCTTTGGAATTCAGAGTATTTTAGCTACAATAGGGTAATGAGATATCAATTCGTTCTCTGTGGTGCGTTATTTCTTACCTGCCTTTTCCCTGCGACTCACGCTGAAGCGTTCACGAGACTTTTTTATACAAACTATGCATCTACTTCCGCAAACTCTCTTGCGGCACATGCGGATAAGATTGATATCGTTGCACCACAAGCATTTTCTTTTGATAGAGACGGGGTGGTAAGCGGAGAAATTCCTACTCGAATACTCGCTACCGCAAAGGCAAAGAATATGAAGCTTATGCCGCTGGTAACAAATGGTACCTTTGAAGCGATAATCGCAACGCGCATTGTACGGAATACGAGAGTGCAGGACCACCTTATCAGTTCTCTTGTCGCAATCGCTAAAGCGCAGGGCTTTGTCGGCTGGCAATTGGATATTGAGAACATGGATGCCAGTCATCGTGATCGTTATTCACTCTTCGTAGAAAAAGCGGCACGCGAGTTTAAAAAGAATGGTCTCCTGTTAAGTGTTGCAGTCGTCTCTCAAGTATCAAACAATCCCGAAGACCACCCTCCACAGTCGTGGAATGAATGGGCGGGCGTATATGATTACGCACGACTTGCGAAAGCGGTAGACTTCATTTCCATCATGGCCTACGATAATCCTACAACAGTGGGACCGACGGCACCGCTTCCGTGGGTTAAACAGATTATTGCACATGCAACTTCTTCGGCGGTAGCAAGTAAGTTTTCTCTCGGTATTCCCGATTACCATTGGGAGTGGACAGTTAACAAGAGTTTTAAGGTAAGTTCCGGTGGGTACCACTACGTTTCCAATCTTCTTGCCAATGCAAGCAATCCGCGCGGATATGATGAGAAACTTGGTGCACCATGGGTTAAGTATCAGACGAAGCGCGGAGATTGGCGTATTGTGTGGTATGAAGACGCGCGCAGTATGGGAGAAAAAGTTACTCTTGCAAAAGAGAGTGGGCTTGCTGGATTTTCTATGTGGGTTCTCGGACTTGAAGATCCTGCGCTCTGGAATACACTGTAGCCGATGGGATATCTAGGGTACATCGCGGTAGCACTCATTGCAGGGCTGATGGTCGCTCTGGTTTTGTTGTTGCGTCGTCGTGAACCTTCATCGGGAGGAGAGGGAACCATGCTTCTTCAGGCACAACTTGCGGAATTGGTTCGTGCGAATCAGGAGTTGGCCAACACCGTTTCGGAACGCCTTTCCGAAAGCGAGCGGCATATGTCCGAAAATATGCACTCTCAACTTAAGAACTCGTCCGACATCGTTCGTGATGTGACGGAAAAGCTCACCCGTCTAGACGAAACAAACAAACAGGTCGTTTCCTTCGCTGATCAACTCAAGAGTCTTCAAGATATTTTGAAGAATCCCAAACAGCGGGGGATACTGGGCGAATACTACCTTGAGACACTTCTTAAAAATGTGCTTCCTGTAGGGAGTTACCAGATGCAGTATCCTTTCTCTGACGGCACGATTGTGGATGCGGTTGTATTTGTACGTGAAAAAATTATTCCTATTGACTCAAAATTTTCTTTGGAAAATTATAATCGCCTTGCTGAAGAACGGAATGATGCGGAACGAGAGCGCTTGGAGAAAGCATTTAAGACTGACTTAAAAAATAGAATAGATGAGACCGCAAAGTATGTGAAGCCATCGGAGAACACCATGGACTTTGCCTTTATGTTCATTCCGCATGAAGCTATTTACTACGATCTATTAGTTGCACAGGTCGGTACTGTCAAAATAAACACACGCGATCTTATTGAATACGCCTTCAAAGAGAAGCATGTCATTATCGTCTCGCCGACCTCCTTCCTCGCATACCTCCAGACTGTCTTGCAGGGGCTTAAGGCGCTCCAGATAGAAGAGTCTGCCAAGGAGATTAGAAAGCGCGTAGAAGAGCTGGGGAAGCATATTGGGGCCTATAACGAGTACTTCCATAAGCTGGGTATCTCTCTTGGCACCTCCGTAAGCCACTACAATACTGCCTATAAGGAGTTTAAGAAGATAGACAAGGATGTGTACCGTATTTCCGGTTCGAGCGCAGAAGTGGAAACACTGATACTAGAAAAGCCTGAAGAGGACGATTAGGCTTGCCTTTTTGGCCTATTTTGCTACTATAGCGAGGTTATGACATTCGCAATCATTAAGACGGGAGGCAAGCAATATGTAGCCCGAGAGGGGGAAACTCTTGTGGTAGAGCGCCTTGCCAGTATAGAGCCTCTTAAGGAAGGGGATACCGTTACTTTTGATGAGGTACTCCTCGTTTCTGACGAAAAGGGACTTGCACTCGGAAACCCCACCATCGCTGGAAAAAAAGTAAACGCCACCTTCACTTCAGAAATTCGCGAGACAAAAAAAGTAACCTATAAATACAAGCCCAAGGCACGCACGCGAGTAAAGCGTGGTTCTCGACAAATCAAAGCAGTCGTCACTGTTTCTAAAATTTCTTAATCCACAGTTTTAGTTCAGATTAAATCCGCCACGGCGGATTTTTCTGTATACTAATAGTAGTAAACCCAGACACTAACTTTAGCATCGCGAAAATATTTTTTCATAAAAGTATTTCCGCAAAAAATAATGTTAAAGTTAGTGTACGGGTAAAGGTCGAGTGATTACATGATAGATTTTTTCTATGTCATCAAAAACACTCCATAGCATTACCTTCTTCTTGCTCGTGATCGGAGGAATTGATTGGTTCCTCTATGTTCTCGGCTATGAAATAGGTACGCTCTTCCTTGGTGGGATGCATTCCACACCGGCAACAGTTGTCTACGTACTTGTTGGACTTGCCGCGTTGTACCAACTTGTTACACACAAAAAGGACTGCAAAATCTGCTAAATGCGCATGTGCATGTATTAAAAGTCCCGTTCGCCTTGGTGGACGGGACTTTTAATTTAATTACCCGCGGTGTTTGAGCGCTTCCAAGAGAGTTTCGTCATCAGAATATTCAAGCTCTGTACCGGTAGAGAGCCCGCGGCCAAGGGTAGTAATACTAAAACCGTATTTTTTTGCCGAAGAATCAAGAAAAGAACGAAGGTATTCACTAGTATGATCTCCTTGCGGCGTTGCCGAGAGCGCAAGGATGAGTTCCGAAAGACCGTTTTTGCCCGCTTTTTCTACTCGGGAAAGGAGAAGTGAACTTCGGATACGTGTTTCAGGATTTTTTTCCAAGATAGGAATGGTGCCTCCGAGCACAAAATAATACCCGTGGTATCCGCCGGTCCTACGAATATTATCCAAATCAGCATCTTTTTCCACCAGAAGCAGTTGGCTGGCATCTTTTCCCTGATCGGAGCAAAGATCACAAAGTGAAGGATGTTTACTTTGTGGACGAAGCACAAAATAGCGCTGGCAACTCTCACATTGCGCAATATCCCGACCCAAGTCAGTAATCAAACGGGAGAGTTCTGCACGTTCAGCAGGAGCAAGAGACAGGAGGTGGTAGACAAAGCGCCGTGCCTGCCGTGCTCCAATACCGGGGAAGCGCATGAAGAGATCTGCCAGACGATGGAAGCTCCCCGTCATATTAAAAATCTCCAAAGTCTCCCTTCTCAATAGAAGAAAAACTTACTAAGTTCTGATCAAAGAAGAGGTCTACCTGTCCTACCGGACCGTTTCTATGCTTGGCGATAAGGATTTTTGCGACATTATCTCTACCTGGTCCATCTTCACGGTATTCGCGATGAATAAAGAGAACTACGTCGGCATCCTGCTCAATAGAACCAGAATCCCGCAAATCAGAGAGTCGCGGTTCACCTCCGCGGGATTCCACGGCACGGTTTAACTGAGAAAGTGCAATCACCGGCACATCCAACTCACGTGCTAATGATTTAAGTGAGCGAGAAATTTCCGTCACCTGCTGAACCACAGAATCAGAGGAAGTGCGGGGGACCATGAGTTGCAGGTAGTCAACGATGATCAGTCCGAGTCCATGCTCCGCTTTCATTCTGCGCGATACTGCGCGCATACGCATGATGTTGTTACCTGGTTCATCGTCAATAAAAATCGGTGCACGAGAAAATACATCTAAGGTATCGCGCAGACGGGTAAAGTCAGTATCATCATGGAGCTTTCCGGTACGTAATTTCCATGAATCAACACGACCTTCTGCCGCAAGCATACGTTCAACCAACTGACCAGTACTCATTTCCAGAGAAAAAATACCTACGGGCACATTATGGCGGAGTGCCGCATGCCGTGCAATATCCAATGCAAACGCAGTTTTACCCATTGAAGGACGCGCCGCAAGGATGATGAGGTCGGAATTCTGAAATCCGGAAAGCTGATTATCAAGCGTAACAAAACCACTCGGCACACCGCGCAGTGTATTGTCTGATTTATGAAGAAGTTCAAAGCGTTCCCATGCTCCCGCAAGGGTGTCTTTAATATGGGTAAACGTACGCTTGGCAAAGTTTCCCAATTCATATACTTTTTTACCCGCAGAATCGAGAAGAACATCCAGCTCCTCATGTTCTGAATACCCCAATTCAGATAGTTCTTCCGACGTACGAATAAGCTGACGAAGTGCAAACTTTTTATGTACAATACCCGCGTAATGTTCAAGATTTGCCGCGCTTGGAACCATGTTTGAAAGTTCCGCAAGATAACTTCCTCCACCCACTCGGTCAATAAGTTTTCGCTCCTTAAGATACGAGGTAACCGAAACAAGGTCAATCGGTTCTCCACGATTAAAGAGGTCCTGCATAGCACGATAAATTTCCGCATGGCGATCCACGTAGAAAGATTCCGGTCGTACAATGTCCACGACCTGATACATTCCCTTCGGATTCAGCATGAGTGAGCCCAAAAGCGCCCGCTCGGCATCAGCATCCTGCGGGGGAATACGCACCCCCGTTCGAAAAGCTTTAGTATCTCGTACAGGTGCCACTTGCATGGTTGATTGATTCTAGCATAGGAGAAATGAGCAGAAAGTTAAACAGTGCGTAAGAGGTGGATTAATGCTTAGGCTCTATAAGAGGCCCCGTATCTGTATCACTCACAGAATATCCTGACTCTATTATCTGCTTCCTTAACTCATCCGCACGGGTGAAATTACCACTCTCTCGGGCTTCCTCTCTTTCCCGAACGAGAGACCGTACTTGTTCAGAAATTTCCTTGTCCGTCGCAGTAGTAATCCCTAATCCAAGAAGAGAATCGGCAAACTCCGCAAAAAGACGTTTGTCGGCAGAGGAAAGTGAGTCATCTCGAACCACTCTCCAGAGTACTTCCAAAGCACCAGGGATATTCAAATCATCAGCAATTTTTTCTTCAAATGCCTTCTTCTGATCTGCGGGAAGTGATCCTCCCTCGGGAGAGCTATTCCGTACAGAACGAGAAAGTCTATCATACGCATTTTGTGCCGCGGTAAGTGCGTTCCATGTAAAATTCATTTTTTGGCGATAATGTGTATTACAGGTGAGGTAGCGATAGGCGAGAGGGGAAAAACCGCGCTCTTCAATATCACTTATCGTATAGGTATTACCGAGCGACTTTGACATTTTCTTACCATCCACAAGCACAAACTCACCGTGCATCCAATAATCAACTGTCGTGTGTCCAAAACACGCTTCATTTTGTGCAAGCTCATTTGTGTGGTGAAGAAGGAGATCAATACCTCCGATATGAATGTCAAAATGATTTCCAAGATAGTGAGTGCTCATAGCAGAACATTCTAAGTGCCAGCCGGGAAAACCTACTCCCCACGGAGAATCCCATTCCATATCTCGTTTTCCGCCAATTTTCTTTACTGAAGGAGAAAATTTCCAAAGCGCAAAATCGGTACTATTTTTCTTTTCTTCATTTATTTCAACACGGGCACCTTCTCGCAGACCTCCGATATCAAGTTCTGCCAACTTTCCATAATCGGGAAAACGATAGGTATCAAAATAGATACCATCACTCGTACGATACGTGTACCCTTTCTCCTCCAAAGTTTTAACGAATGCAATCTGTTCAGCAATATGCTCCGTTGCCTTTACCCATTGTGGATTAAGAATATGTAGTTTTGCACTATCTTCCTTAAAGAGAGAAAAATATTTTTCGCTAATTTGAAAAGCCGTGAGTCCTTCACGTTTAGCACCTTCTTGAATTTTATCCTCACCAACACTTCCATCTCCAACAAGGTGTCCAACGTCGGTAATATTCTGAACATGCTGAACCTCATATCCCGCAGAAGAGAGTGCACGGAAAAGAAAATCGGCGAAGAGATAGGTGCGAAAGTTCCCGATATGTGCAGGCCCGTATACCGTTGGACCGCACGTATACATCCCTACATGAGGAGGGGAGAGAGGTGAAAAATCCTCGGTACGGCGTGAAAGCGTATTGAATAACTTTAAAACCATTTTTGACGCTTAAAGTAGAAAAACATCAGAAGCGTAACAAAAGCCATTCCCAAAAGAATAATCCAAAACCCATAGGGAGAGTGGACCAAGGGTGTGTATTGCGTATTCATACTGAAAAGGCTTGAAACTAAAGAAAGTGGAAAGGTGAAAAAGGCAAGAATGGTAAAAATTTTCATTACCTCGTTTGTCTTCGTTGTAAGCAGGGAATCATTCGTTGTGCGCAAATCGCTTACTATTTCCTTATTACCCTCAATAACATTCCAGATTTTATAATACTCATTAAAAAGGGAACGAATGAAGTAAGAGAAACGCTCGTCAAAAAGCTCTCCTGCATCTGACTCCAAGGAGTTCAACAAATCTTCGTGGTTTTTAAGCGCCCAACGAAAGTCCAAAAGAGAACGGTTCACATTAGAGATACGTTGAACCATATTCCGTTCTTCTCCCGCAAAAATCTGTGATTCTATATCCTTCAAATTTGCGTTTATTGATTCCAGATTGTCTTCAATAGAACGATAGAGCCCTTTCATTATATTAAAAAAGACAAAGCCAGCATCCACTTTTTCCCTTACCTTGCCGCTATCCATAAGTTCACCAACTTCAAAAAGTTTAGTGAAATCGTAGAACTGATCTATGTGTTCATAGTGAACAGTGACAATAAAATCCTTTCCGATAATGAAATCAACCTCCTGCGCACCGGTGGAACTATCATCGGAAAAACCCGGCTTCCGATACTCATACACGGGAAAATAGAGGACGATATATGCGGCATTGCTGTACACATCAACCTTCGGGCGGAGTGAGGGGACGCTCATTTCTTGCGCAACAATGCTGTGAATACCAAATTCTTTTCTGATTTTTGCAACATCATCCGGGGAGGGTGACTCCATGTCAATCCATGTTACCCCGCGAAAATTGCTCTTGGTAATCATCGGTAAAATATAGTATACTCTCCCGTATGTGGAATGACAAACCGCTCATACGGACACTTATCTCTCTTCTCGCTGTCGGTTTGCCTGTTGCATTTTTAAGCGGCGCCTACCTTATGCCGCTGGGGAACAAGGCAAGCGCAGGCATTTCTTGTGTGCTAAATACTCAAGGGGAAGCGGTAAGCGATGTTGATTTCGCACCTTTTTGGCGCGCATGGCAAGTAATTGATCAGAAATATATCGCAACCACAGGAACATCAACAGCAAGCAGTACCGCTTCATCTTCACCATCAGAGATTGATCAAAACGCAAGAGTATGGGGAGCGATCTCCGGCATGGTAGATGCATTAGGTGATCCGTATACTGTATTTTTTCCTCCAACAGAAAAAGAAATCTTTGACGAAGATATCAAGGGAAGCTTCGGAGGGGTAGGGATTGAGCTTGGAGTTCGTGATGGAATCCTTACCGCAATTTCGGCACTGGAGGGCACACCGGCCAAACGTGCAGGGATTCAATCAGGAGATAAAATCATCAAGGTGGACGGGGTCAGTACCGAAAAGATGACATCCGAACGAGCAATGACGCTCATTCGTGGAGAAGTGGGGACATCAGTCACCCTTACGCTCTATCGTGAAGGGGTACAAAAGACCTTTGATATTGCTATCGTCCGAGCAATTATTGAAGTGCCAACGTTGGAAACAAAAACTCTTCCGGGAAACATTTTTGTCATTACACTTTACAATTTTACGGGAAAATCAGATACGCTCTTTAAGGATGCAGTAAAGAAATTTGTGGCAAGCGGGAGCAATAAACTCATCGTAGATCTGCGAGGGAATCCAGGAGGATACTTGGATTCTGCAGTAGAAATTTCTAGCTGGTTCCTCCCTGAAGGAAAGGTCATACTCCGTGAACAAGTAGGCCCACAAAAAACAGAGCGCATTCATCGTACCACTCATAAGGGAATTTCTATGAAAGGTGTACGGATGGCGATACTGATAGACGAGGGGAGTGCATCCGCATCAGAAATTATGGCAGGAGCACTTAAGGAACACGGGGTAGCGAAATTGATCGGAGAAAAATCTTTCGGGAAAGGTTCCGTGCAAGAATTGGTTTCTATCACCAAGGAGACGTCTCTTAAGGTAACCATAGCGCGTTGGCTCACGCCACTCGGCAATTCTCTCTCTCATAACGGACTTTCTCCTGATATAGAAGTCGTTCCTTCAGCAGAAGATCTTAAAACAGGGAGGGATGTACAGATGGAACGTGCAGTCTCGTATGTACTCAATAATCGTTAATGTATGAAAGTAATTTTACTTCGTGACGTATCAAAAGTAGGGAAGAAGTATGACGTGCGGGATGTCGCGGATGGTTATGCGAGGAATTTTTTACTTGCACGAGGTTTCGCAAAGCTGGCAACAGCAGGTGCCATTGCTGAAATAGAAAAAATGCAAAAAGGAACAGAGGGTAGAAAGGAGATTCAGATCGCACTTTTAGAAAAAGCATTGGGAGATCTTGAGGGGAGAAGTATTAGCATCTCAAAACCTGCAAACGAAAAAGGCCATTTATTCTCTCACATTCACCCACAGGAGATTGTGGAAGTATTAAAAGAGAAAACAGGAATTTCTCTTCCAGAAGATGCAATAATATTGAAGGAACCTGTGAAGACCCTTGGCGCACATACAATAGAAATTGCCGTGCAGGATCACCACACGACAATCACACTTACTATAGAGAAGGGAGTTTAGGAAACGCGAACGATTTTTGCGCGGCGCGTTGTACCGTCAAACTTATGTTTACGAGTCTCGGAAAAAGAGACTACTCCTTTTGTGCCTGCATAGAGTGTATGGTCCTTGCCAATTCGAACATTCTTACCAGCAAGAATTTTTGTTCCGCGCTGGCGCACAATGATTTCTCCTGGAGCGACTTGTTCACCGGCATAGCGCTTAACCCCCAAATACTTTGGGTTTGAATCGCGCAGGTTTTTGGCTGTTCCGCCAGCTTTCCTATGTGCCATGGTATAGTTATAACGTCAAATGAGTAACCCCGCTATAGTACCAAAGGAAGTGAACCTTGGCAAGTCATTGTTTGATCGTTCTTTTGTTCCACTTCTCATCATTTTTTCTTCCTTGCTCTCCTTCGGTGTTGGACGATATATGGCAATAACCGAAGAAACCGAACCAGTTACCATTGAAGAACTCTCTTTCTCAACCACCACAGATAATACTCAAAAAGGGACGCAAGCAGTAAAAGGGGAGGGGACAGTCATTGCTTCAAAAAATGGTACTAAATATCACCTTCCCGATTGCCCAGGAGCTGGGCAAATAAAGGAAGAAAATAAGGTGTGGTTTGAAAGTGCGGCCGCCGCAGTTGCCGCCGGATATACCCCCGCGGCAAATTGTCCTGGATTGAAGCAAAAATAAAAAAAGCCCCTCTCTATAAAAAGAGAGGGGCAAAGTGGTGTTTTAACTTCATTCACGTTGAGTGTGTTGATGATTAGAGAAGCATGTTTCCCTTTGCTGTGCCCGTTGAGGCCTTTGCCCTTGTGGTGGCAATTTGCATAGGAATGTCTGCTGTCCTGTCAGTGGGTTGATTCTCAACCCTATTGGTGAACCTGTCCCAACACACACCACGGAATCTTGTCCATTACTCATAACAAACCCCTTGCCTAAGTTATAAGTCTGCCTTCAGCCCCGCTAAAGGATTCCTTAGAAAAAACACCTAGCGTGAGTATAGCACAGCTGTGCTATACTGTTCAAGTTATCTCAAGTTATCAGATTTATTAGCTATAAAAGCTTATGCAAAAAACACTTATTTCCGTCATTGTCATATTAGTCATTCTTACTGCAGGGTATTGGTGGTACTCCGGCCGGCAACAGGAGAAAGGAACAGGGGATATGGCCTCTTCTACGATCCCAGTCTCCGAACAGGACATCGTGACCGTCAAGCACGCTTATAAGGATGGAACACATATCATCGTAGGATCTCTCATGCTTCCTACACCGTGCGAAGAATTGAGCTGGGAGACACCAATAGCCGAGTCCATGCCAGAACAGGTTTCTATCACCTTCACCTCCAAAACAAAGGAGGGGAGTGAAGTATGTGCACAAACCCTTACCGCTCAGTCCTTTAAGGTGACGGTAAAGGCAAGCGAGAAAGCTCGCTTCTCGGCGAGTTTAAATGGTACTCCCCTACGGTTGAACATAATTGAGGCAGGGGAGGGGGAAAATTTGGAAAATTTTGAAGTGGAATTAAAAGGATAGGGGGTCGGCTTTCTGTCACGAAAAATCCCCACCCTCCTAGAAAGAGGAGAGTGGGGATTTTTTATTTTCTATCTTTATATGTTACTGGACCGTTTCAGAAATAGAGTATGTCGCACAACATAGATTTTGCGACATAGTACCTCTAAATAGCTAAGGTGGGATCAGACCAACAGGGCTTGCTCCAATTCCAGTGACGACTCCCCTCCTGTTTGAGCAAGTACAGAGCATAGGCAATATTTCCCTCTGTGGTATGGATATCAAATCCAAGCTCCCTACTTCGTGTCAGGTGGTATTTTTCATTGATCTGGAAAAGACCAATATCGCTGGGATTTCGGATACCCCGAACGACCTCTCCGGTCTTAGTATCAAATTGACGCATAGAACTCTCACAGAACGCGATTTTACGCGCAAGAGAGGCATCTACACCGGAATTACGAGCGGCACGAGTAATACGGTCGGCCATACTTAAATCCGTGTCCTTTGAGGTAGAAACTGCAGTTCCTGTAGCATCTGGTGAGAAGGAAAACTCTCCCTTAGCCAAAACGAGGTCCATAAAGCTCGGGGGCGTACTGGACGCATCTAAAGGCTTGGAAAGGTTATCCACAGGCGTATTTGATGCTACATTTGTCACTGCTATAAGGCTTGCGAGACCTATTTGTACGGTTCGTAATATAGGCTTGAAATCAAAAGAAAATGGCTATACATAAGGACTTACCTCACTGTATAGCCTGTGTCCATACTAGCAGATTACAAGGATATTGTCAAGTATCTTGCAATGTGTTGTAATTATAAATTAACTCGTCTGCACAGGAGTGCTCGTTGCTTCATTCGCCTTCTCAAAGGGATGGACAACATACGTGATAAAAGCTCCAGCAATCCAAAGTCGTGCAGGGCGGGTTACCACCCAGAGGTCCTTCCCCTTTTCTCTAACAAAAGAGATATTTTGAGCAACCTCTGGGCGAGAGAAGATGCTCCGTACATCCACCTTAAGCACGCCAAGGATTATTACGCCGATGACGATGAACAGAATAAGTTTTATGAATCCCTTCTGTCTCATATGATTTATAAGTATAACAGAGGATTGAGGTAGCTGTTGTATGAAGCGACGGGAAGTGTATACGTTCTCCCTGAACAACCCTTGGAAGCAAGGCTACTAATCTGCACTCCTTGAGAAGCAAAAACGGTAAAGTGAAGGTGGGGACCTGTTGAGTAACCGGTATTACCCACATACCCAATCGTTTCTCCCCGAGCAACAGTATTCCCTTTTTTTGTTTTAATAACGGAAAGATGGGCATAGAGCGTGGAAAGTCCGTTATCGTGGGTAATAACAACCCACCGTCCATACGAAGCACCCTTACAGGTTACATCCGTATCTCCTGTCCCAAGAACTGTCCCGTTTTCGGCGGCATAAATAGGAGTACCGACAGGAGCACCGAGGTCAATCCCATTATGCCCCTTGCCATTGTAGACACCAGGTTTTGAGCGGGAAAAAGCGGTATCTCCAAATTCCTGCGTAAGTATCGGATTTGCAAGCGGCCACGCAAGAACTTTGTCTCCTTGGGTAGGAAGTTTGCTAGGATCCAGAATAGTTACCAATTGAGACTCCAACTTTGCCAAGTCTGCTTCAAATGCATCTTTCCGAGCCTGTTTTTCAGCAAGCATTTTTTGATATTCGGATTCCTTACTTTTTGTTTCGCTTAAAAGTTCCTGTTTGAGAGATTTATTGTAATCCGCTACTTTTTTTTGATCAGAAAGATCTCCACGAAAGTCCTGCAAAGAATCCTTTTCGTTTTCTTTGGCAATTTTATTTGTCTCCAAATCACGTGCGATACTCCGCACCTCATCTATGTGACTATCTAAGGAATCACCCAGGCTAGCAAGTGCGTCAACTTGCGACCAAAATTGTGAAAAATCTTCGTTTCCCAATAAAAACTCTATAGGGGTAATATTCTCCTGTTCATCAAGAGCACGAACGATGGAAGAAAGACCGTTTTGACTCCGTTCAAGTTCAGTTCCCTTTTTTCCTATCTCCTGTGAGAGCTCAATGATTTTTAGTTGGGATGTTTCTATTTTTTTCTCCGTAAGCTTGATATCTGTATCAAGTTTTTTACTAGTGGTGGTCAATTCACCTACCGCACCAGAAATGTTGTTTATCTCTTTTCGCGTTTTTTTTAATTCGTCTTGATATTTTTGTATCTCTGCCTCTAATTGTTTGATCTCTACATTCCGCGCTTCAATTTTTGCTCGAACTTCGTCCGCACTTTGCCCCTCCACAGGAGTCGGGACAAGACCCACAACAAAAAAGAATATGCACGCACAAAGAAGCGTGACAAAAAATGAAAACTTATGCGAGCGACTGTGCATAGGTGATACGAATAAGCGTTTCTTTTTTTCCGAGGAGTTCCGCCACCGTAAACGGGTCAGGGGATCGCTCAAGTCCGGTAAGTGCCACACGAAGAGGCCAGAGGACTACTCCCCTTCCCTCTCTGTTTGCATAATCCCAAACAGCTTCTTTAATGTGCTCTGCAGTAAATTCATTTTCAGAAATATTCCCTAAAAGTTCTGCAGTATGCGTAAGATGTTCGGGAGTTTTAAGTAATTCTTTCGTTGGTTTTACATACTCAAGAAAAAAGGAGAGTTCTCCCCCAGGAGCAAGAAGCGGTATTGCATCAGCGAGTGTCGTCATTCGTTCACTAAGAAAAGGGAGGAGTGGAATAAGCGTATCGTCAAATGAAGGAACATATTTTTTAAGAAGAGAGAGAAGTTCCGGATTTTCAAGTCGTTTGATATATTCACGATTAAACCAATTCAGTTTATCCACTGAGAAGATAGCACCGCCTTTTTGCACTTTTGATAAGTCAAAATGCTCCACCAACTCGGCAAGGGTAAACAATTCCTGATCGCCTATCGTATCTTTTCCCTGCGGAGACCAACCAAGAAGCGCCAGAAAATTGATAATCGCTTCCGGTACATAACCCTTCTCACGATACTCGGTCAACGCAACTGCTCCATGGCGCTTAGAGAGTTTGCTCTTATCTGGAGCAAGAATGAGTGGGATATGCGCGTAGGTAAAGTCGGGTGCCCCAAGTGCGCGAGCAATAAGGATTTGCCGCGGAGTATTGGAAATACCGTCTTCTCCGCGAATAACATGGGTGACTCCCATCAGAAAATCATCCACAACAACTGCGAGATGGTAAAGTGGCGTCTCACGATCCTTTGCAATGACAAAGTCTCCGAGCTCGGTAACATCAAAACTAATATCACCACGAATTTCATCATGGAAACTGACTACCCCTCCGGGATTTTTAAAGCGAATGACTGAAGTATGTTCACCTACCGTCTCTTCTGATTCATATGCCGCCCCTGAAGAAAGAAGCTTTTCTATCTGCTCATGATACACATCAGTTCTCTCACTTTGACGGTAGAACTCATCATAACCAATTCCAAGCCACGAGAGCCCTTCAATAATATTTTCTTCGTATTCTTTTTTAGACCGCTCCTTATCGGTATCTTCTATGCGGAGAATAAGTTTCCCGCCATGTTTCTTCGCGTAGAGATAATTAAAGAGAGCTGTCCGCGCACTCCCCACATGAAAGAGTCCTGTCGGCGAAGGTGGAAAACGCGTAATAACCTGTTTCGGAGGAATCATACAGAGAGTATAACACGGCTTACCTTAGTGGGTAGCGGCAATATGGAGAAGCTGTTCAGCAATAAGACGTGCCGCATCAGGACGGGAAAAACTCTTTGCGGCAGTACCCATATGTTCACGGAGTGTTGCGTCGTCAATGAGACGCGTGATTTCTGACGCAAGAATGCTCGGGGTGAGATTCCCCTCCTCAATAACAATCGCCGCACCCGAGCGGGCATATGTAAAGGCATTTGAGAGCTGGTCATGCGCAATAGACTCTGGGATAGGAATGATGATTGATGGGAGACCCCACTGTGCAATTTCAAAAATGGTTGAACCGGCACGAGAAATTACTATAGTGGCAACCCCTGCGGCGTGCATCATCTGATTATCATCAAGGTAGGCAAAGAGTTTGTAACGATTCTTGTGCGGATTGTCGGAAAGCGTCACGCTCGTACGCGCCGCACTATCATCATAGTGTGCTTTTCCTGTCTGATGAATTATTTGGAAACGTGCGAGTATATCAGGGAGTGCGTCTACGACGGTATTATTGATTCGTAGAGCGCCCTGTGAGCCACCAAGGATGAGAATAACAGGGATGGCTGAATCCAAACCAAGGGCCTCATGCGCACCCGCCGTTACTGGGTGCATGATGCGCGAGCGTAGAGGATTTCCCGTTACCGCGGTTCTGTCGGCAGGAAAGAAATGATATGCGTCAGGATACGAGACAGCAATTTTGCGCGCAAACTTCCCTGTCCACGCATTGACCCTCCCCGGTTCCGAGTCCGATTCGTGCATCATCACCGGTATACCCAAAATTCGCGCCGCGCAGACAACAGGAAAGCTCGCGTAAGCACCTTTTGAAAAGACCACATTCGGATAGATTCTGAGTACTACCCAGAGAGCTTTACACACGGCACATACGATACGGATGCTATCGGTAATATTTTTTAAAGAGAAGTAGCGGCGAGTTTTGCCCGTTTTTATTTCGCGATATTGAATGCCGAGTTCAGAAAGTTTTTCTGCGTCGTAGGGAGAGGTAGAAACATAAAATAATTCAGCATCAGCACCCTGCTGTTCTGAAAGAATTTTTTTAACTTCTTCTGCAACCGCAATGATTGGATAAAAGTGCCCTCCCGTTCCCCCGCCAGTAAAAAGTATACGCATACTATGATGATTGATGATGACTCTGATAACGCGACACATTAAGTGCAATACCGATACTTAACAACGAAAAGAAGAGTGCGGTGCCGCCGTGACTCACAAAGGTAAGGGGGACCCCCGTAAGTGGGATAACCCCAAGCATTGCAGAGATATTAATAAAGGCTCCTGCCGTTACCATCATCACAATACCCACCACCAAGAGTCGTCCAAAGGCATCCGGTGCACGAGCGGCAACTTTTAAACCCCAGAGGCCAAAAAGAAGAAAAAGAATAATAAGCAGTGTTGAACCGATGAAGCCCAACTCTTCCCCCACCACCGCAAAGACCGAATCACCAATAGATTCTGGTAAGTAATTAAACTTTTGAATACTCTGCCCATATCCCCTACCAATAATGCCACCAGAACCTATGGCAATAAGAGACTGATTGATCTGGTACGAAGCACCACGTACATCATGAGACGGATTAATAAAGGTTGTTACCCGCTCCCGCACATAGGGACGAAAAAAACAGAGTGCGCCCAATCCGATAAGTGTCGCAAGGAAAAGGTAGAAGAGATGCAACCACCTTCCTCCCGCCGCAATAAACATTGCGATACTGGTAACAAAAATAATCATGAAAGTTCCCGTGTCCGGCTGTTTGAGCAGTACTAATCCCAATACCCCTACCATAAAAAGATACGGGAGAAAACCAAGCCGAAATGTTTTAATTCGCTCACGAGAAACTGCGAGCCATGAAGCAAAGTAGATGACAAAACCAAGTTTTAGCATCTCGGACGGCTGGAGAGTATGAGAACCGAAGGAGAGCCAACGCCGAGCCCCGTTATACGAGAAACCGATAACAGGTAAAAAAACGGCAATGGTAAGTCCGAGAGTGATGAGGAAAAGAGGAATTGCATACCGTCTCCAGAATTTAAAAGGAATGAGTGAAGCGGCAAAAAGGGCTCCTATTCCAAAAAGAAGACTCGCAAATTGAGATTCGTCAAAAGGAAGATCCCAACCGCCTTTTTCTCCCAAGGTTGAAAGAGACGCTGATGAAGAAAGTAAAAAACCTCCCAATGCAAGAACCAGCGTCAGAACAAGAAAAATTAAATCAATACGATTAGTATTTTTCATTTCCCAATAATTGCAATAATCATGCCGATAATTGCCATCATGATGCTGATGACCCAATAGCGCATAACCACCTTATACGAAGGCCACCCGATTGCTTCAAAGTGATGGTGGAGTGGCGCCACACGGAAAACTTTCTTTCCGCGAAAACGCTTGGAAAGTAACTGAATAATAACTGAGCAAGAAGTAATAAAAAGCGGAAGAGCAATAATAGGCAATACCAACACTGAATCAGTGAGAAAGGCAACGACAGTGAGCGTTGTGGTAAGCCCAAGTATCCCCGTTTCTGACATGTAAAAACGCGCGGGAGGGATATTAAACCAAAGAAACGCAAGAATACCACCCAAGAGCACTGAACAGAATGCCGCGAGGTCTATTTGGTTTTGCAAAAAGGCAATACCGGCAAATGATGCAAAAATTGCCGCCATCACACCACCCGCAAGACCGTCCAAACCGTCAATGACACTGGAAGAAAAAAGAGCAAGCATCACCGATACAAAAAACGGAATGAAAAGGAAACCGAGTGATACATCTCCGTAAAAAGGTACATGCACCGAACTCATTCCAAGACGAGCATAGAACCACCAGCCTCCGGCGAGCCCGAGTAGAATGACAATGGAAAAACGCTTCCAAAACGAGAGACCACCGACATAACTCCCCCCTCCATCGCGCACCTGCATCCAATCGTCAATAAGCCCCACCAGTGAGGCAATAATGAGAGTAAAGAGTGGAAGCCATGTTTGATTACGAGAGAGGAAGTCTAACTTTTGTGTAATTTCATTTGGAAAAAATATTGAAAGGCACCAAAAGGCACCGATTGTAATGAGCGTGCTCGCCCAGATAATGACACCTCCCATTCGCGGTGTTCCCACCTCCTTCTCTTTATGAAGACTGTTAAAGATGGGAGTTGCACTTCCGTCGGGAGCCACCTTGCCGGAACATTTTTTCCACATCCGATATTTATAAAGATAGTAGGTAAGCGCCGGAGTCATAGCGATACCCACCACGAAGGCTATGGCACTTGGCGCAAATACTTTTAAAACATTAAGCATCATACTTATAGTTCTACGTGATAATACGCTGTCGTTGCACGCACCAATTCCGCAACATCAGAAAATCTCCCCTCTTGCGTTGAGCCAAGCACCGCAATAATGACCGGTTGGGCAAGACCGCGATCAAACACGACAACCAGATTACCTCCCGCCAGATCAGTAAAACCTGTTTTTGAAGCGAGAAGTCCAGGGATGCTGTTGATTAAGTCATTGGTATTAGAAACCAGTACCGTCCCCCCTTGCTCGCTTTTCCCGACGTAGGACGCATGACGTGAATATTCTACAATCGGTAAGTTGTACTGTATCGCGTATGCAAAAAGTTTTGCCATATCGCGTGCGGAACCATAAGAACCTCCCTGTGTCCCCGAGACATCAAGCCCAGTTGGGTTTGCAAAAAAAGTTTCAGTAAGTCCGATTGCCTTCGCCTTTTCATTCATGAGAGAGGTGATGTCGCGAGATTTTTCCGAAGAAGCAACACTGGCGAGAGCTTCCGCACCGTCATTAGACGATGCAATAAGGGTAAGCGCCATAAGTTCATGTAACGACCACGAATCTCCAACCCGGAGACCCGTATCCCCTTCCGGTGTGAGCATCTCCTCACTAATAGTAATATCGGTCTCTGGCGAAAGAACATCTGACGAAACCAATACCGTCATTATTTTTGTGAGTGAAGCAAGGGGTAATTGTACTGTTGCATTCTTTTCAAACAATATTTTATTTGTTGAAAGGTCTATGACATATGCCGCGCGACCAGAAATGGACACATCAGAAAAAGCATTGCGGTTAATCTCCTCTTTCTTTTGGGATGGTACCGCCGCCGTCTGTTTGGAAACAGAATGAGTGACACGAGAAGGGAAATGGAACCAAGAAGGCAACTGAATAGTTACAGCGGTAAGTGTGAGAATAACAAAAATAATGAGCCCTGCGGTGCCCGCAACAAGCATCCGTTCCTTTTTGTTGTCTGCGGTATTTTTTTCCTGCTCCGGTACCATTTCTGTTGTATCAGAATTATCCATGATGTTCTTTGCTTGTCTCTTGCTCTTGATTCATAAATGATGACAAATCGTTTACAATACGTTCCCGTTCCGGAAGTTCTTCTCTCGTGGTAAGTCCGAGCTCCGCAAGAAGTTCTGGAGTAGTACGATATACGAATGATTTTCCGTCAGGTAAGCGTTCCACCAAACCGCGAATAAGAAGGGAACGTAAAATATATTGCGAATTGACCCCGCGGATGTAATCAATTTCAGATTTACTTATCGGACCACGATAGAGAATAACGGAAAGTGTCTCAAGACCAGCCTTCCCGATATCGTGAGAAAGTTCGTCTTTAGTAATACGGGTGATTAGTTCGGATACTTCTGGAGCGGTGACCAGTGCAATGGTATCTTCCGTTTCAAGAATGCGAACCCCTCTCCCCTCTAAATTGTTTCGTAACTGTTCCACTGAAAGAGAAAGTTCTCCTTCATCCACGGAAAGGAGCTCTGCGAGGGTTTTGCGGGTAACGGGCTCCCCTTTCCAAAACAATATCGCCTCAAGGGCGCGTTCCGTATCCATGGCACACATTCTACCACGAGTGGAGGCTCAAGGTAAGCTTTTGACTGTTGTGGAAAAGCACGGTAGAGTAACGGCAGAAAGGAGTTCTTTATGCGACAAATTAACGCGGTATTTCTTGACCATGACGGCACTCTTGGGGACAGTGTTGATGCTATTTACAATAGTGCGATGTACGTTCTTCGGATGTCTGGCATCCCACAAATTTCTCTACATGAGTTTTTTGAGGGACTGACAGTACCTTTTCAAGATTTTCTTCGTGAGCTCGGGGTTAGCGCATCTCTTGAACAAGTTCTTGATTGGTACTGCTTGGCGGCAAAAAATAGTGTCACGACACTACTCTTCTCCGATGTGCAACCTGTTTTGAATCAACTTCATCAGAGTGGAGTAGTACTGGGAGTTATCAGTGCAAATTCGGAAGAGATTTTACGGAAACATCTCTCGGAAGGAGGGGTCATTAATCTCTTTTCTGAAGTGCATGGAGATGTCCAAGGAAAAGCCGATACTATTCGGGAGTGTGCCCTCAAGTACAATAGCAACTTAGAACAAAGTCTCTATGTAGGAGATTTTCCATCGGACATGCGAGACGGAGTGCAAGCGGGTATCATACCGGTAGGGATTACTCGCCGCTATCAAACTGCGGATTTACTCCGAAGGAACGGCGCAAAATTCGTCATTGAAAACTTGTACGAACTGTTACCACTTGTCTCATAGCCCCTTCGGGGGCTTTTTGTTTTTATGAATAGCGCGGAGTATCCAGATCCTGCGATTCCATATGAATGTCACTGAAATGACTATCTTGCCGTACCGCAATCGTTCCCTGTTTTACTAACTCAAGCATTCCAAGAAAACTAACAATTACATCTACTTTTTCTTTTTTATCCCCCACAAAATCATTAAAAGAGAGCGACAAGGCATTCTTTACACGCTGAAGAAGTGAACCAATCACTTCTTCCAAGGAGATAACTTTTTTCACCATCACCTTACTCAATTGTTCTTTTTTGGGAAAGGATGCGATGAGCGTCTTCAGTGCCTCATAGAGACGAGGAAGTTTTACATCTTCAGGGAGAGAAAAAACTGCGGTGCGGGGAGGCGCGGCACTGGGTAGATAGAGAGGGTGTACACCGAAAAGTTTTTCAAGTAGAAGTGCTCCGTCTCGTACACGTTGGAGTATCTGCAGTCGTCGTTCCAGAGATTCTACGCTCTCTGTCTCCTCCTCAGTAAGCTGTAATCCAGGAAGGAGAGAAACTGATTTGATAAGCATCAACGTTGACGCAACAACAAGGAACTCCGCCGCTTCATCCTTCGGGAGTTCTTCGGCTTCTTTCAAGTACTGCAAAAAACTCTCCGAGACTTCCGCAAGCGAAACATCACTAATATGAAGCTTGCGTTTTTCAACCAACTCCAAGAGAAGACCGAGGGGACCAGAAAAATGTTCTGTAGATATTGAAAACTTTGACTCCATTCCTTCATCCTAGCGTAATTTCGCCTTATGCAAAAGAAAAAACGCCCTCGTTTCCGAGGGCGTAGAGACTAGAGACTACTTAAGCAAGTGTTAAGAGTATCTTCTGACACTCTACTTTTTTGTTTGCATGCGGATGCACGGCAACGCGAAAGATTGATGCTAAAGAGTCCGACCAATGTTCCCTGATCATAGAATGATCCAAGGAGGTTTTCGCACAGATAAGATCCTCTGTTCCACGCTCTGTAATGACGGAAAGAAATAACGTCCGTTCACTTGGATGCAGAGACCCACACGTATAATCCAGAAAGCGATCAAAAACCACTGGGGTCATGTGTGGATAAGCACACGACGGACAAATCTCTACAGTGACTCCATAACGTTTCCCTTCCTCCACCAATTCCGGAAGAAATGGCGAAAGAAAATGGTCCTTCTCCAATAAGAGCGAATCTGGGACAATGATCATCACTGGCACATTGGGATAGATAGTAATGATCGTGGAGAGGGCTGTTGTTACCTGATACTCAATGAGTGAATTCTGTTGCGGTGTCGTAAGCAGAGCAGACATAAGAATGCTATGCCTCCTTTCAATGTAAGAGTACTTCTAAAAGAAGAGTAACAGATTATTTACATTTAGTCAACTACTCCGCAAGTCGGTTGTCTATACGATTTAAATCGCGAGGGAAGAGTGTTGCTTCCTTCACATTTTCTATACCGAGCAGTTTTGCGGTGAGACGTTCAAGCCCGAGGCCAAAACCTCCGTGCGGCGGCATACCGTACTTAAAGGCTTGGAGATAAAAACGGAACTTTTCAGGATCTAATCCCCTCTTTGTCATTTCCGAGACAAGCGCATCGTACTCATGGATACGTTGACCTCCCGTGGTGATTTCTACCCCTCTAAAAAGAAGATCAAAACCCGCGGCACAGCCGAGATTTTCCGGATCCTCAAAAGTGTACATGGGACGCTTAGAGAGTGGAAAGTGAGTGATAAAAATAAATTCCGAATTGAATGTTTTTTGAGCGTATTCGCAGAGCCAACGTTCGTGCGCAGGTTCCAAATCCGGCTCTTTTGTACAATCTTCTCCCGTTTCTTTACTGATCAACGCTTGCGCCTCTCGTAAGGTAAGTGCGGGAATCTCTTTGGGAACAACAGGGAGTGTTGCACGAAGAAGCGCGAGTTCTCGTTCGGCACGCTGTGCCAAAAGTGGCATGATGAAGAGGAGCAAGTCGTTCTCCATCCGCATGATATCTTTGAAGCTATCTATGAAGCCCATCTCCATATCTAAACTGGTATACTCATTCAAGTGACGAGTCGTCGCATGTTTCTCCGCACGATACACATTCCCTGTGGCAAAAACACGCTCAAATACACCAACCATGATCTGCTTGTAGAACTGTGGACTCTGCGCAAGATGTGCCGTATGTTTGAAGTACTCAACATTGAAAGAGTTTGCTCCACCCTCGGCATCATCACCAATGAGTTTAGGAGCCTGAATTTCTACAAAATTTTCTTGTATAAAAAATTCACGAAAAAGTTGAATCAATATGGCCTGCAAACGAAAAATTGCCTGTCGTTCTTTCGTTCGGAGGGTGAGTGGTAAATAATCAAAGACGGTATCAATATTTAAATCAGCGCCTTTTTCAAAAGGAAGTTCTTTTGCTGAACCCAGTACCTGTAGATTCTTCACCTCCAGCTCCACATCTCCGTTCAACCCTTCTTTTACCATTTTTTCTGGCCGTTTGTTAACGATACCCTCCACACACACGACCCACTCGGGACGCACGGTTTCTGCTGAAGCATGAGCCTCTGTATGATTGGGAAGTACCACCATCTGTACAAAACCGCTCGCATCGCGCAGATCAATAAAAATAAGCTTGCCATGATCGCGGCGCACATCAACCCATCCGGCAATGCTCACCTCCTTCCCTACCTCTGTACTCAAATCCTTAATGTATGTTCTGTTTTTCATAGAAGACTACGGATGGATATATCCTAGCAAAAGGCCGTCTATCCGTCTATTTTCCTTACGATACGACAATTTCACGACCGTGAAGTTATGGTATAGAAGAATTAGTTAAGAGAAGTGACTCCGATTCGTTCGCGGACGAGCTTCATTTTTTCTTCAGCTCGAGCCCGCGCCTTCTCCCCCCCCTCGGCAAGAATACGGTACACGTCTGAGCGATTTTCGGCAAGTTCTCGACGATACTCACGTATCGGTTTGATGAATTTTTTCATACTCTCGGCAAGTCGCTCTTTTGCCTCTTTATATCCGATACCTCCCTCACGGTAACGTCGCTCCAAGTCAGCAAGCTCATCTGTAGTACTAACCAAACGATGAAGTGCAAAGACCGTACAGGAATCAGGATCCTTGGGCTCGTCAACACCCTTTGAATCGGTGGTGATACTCATGGCAAGACGTTCAATTTCATCATCCTCCGCAAAGAGCGGAATAGTATTCCCGTAACTCTTACTCATTTTATGTCCATCCGTACCAGGAATTGTTTCTACTGAAGAAAGAATGAGTGGTTCGGGTAACACAAAAGTTTCTCCAAAAATACGGTTAAATTTTTCGGCGGTGTCGCGAGTAATTTCTATGTGCTGTTTTTGATCCTGACCAACAGGGACTACATGTGCATCAAAAAGAAGAATGTCTGCCGCCATAAGCATGGGGTAGTTAAAAATCCCCACATTTATTTCTTTATTCCTCGCTTCGGCATCTTTGAAGGCATGCGCGCGCATCAGGTAGGGCATAGTGGTAAGACAATCAAAAATCCACGCCAGCTCCGTAGCGAGTCGTACCGAGGATTGTGTGTAGAGAGTAACCTTATTAGGATCTAAGCCGATAGCAAGATAGTCCAAAGCGATATCTATGGAGTTCGCTTCCATCTCCTCCTTATTCTGCACAGTAGTAAGCGCATGGTAGTCGGCAATGAAAATATACGGATCGTACTCGTTCTGCAGTTCCACAAATTGGCGCATTGCGCCAAAGTAGTTGCCAATATGCGGTCGTCCTGTTGGTTTTACACCTGAAAGAAGGACCTTTTTCCCCGTATGCATACGCGTATCATAGCATGACAAAGTAAGGACGTAAAAATCCCCAGTCCGACTTTTTGTCGGACTGGGGAGCTACTGTGGAAGGGATACTAGGAGATACATACCGGACTCCTTCTTGGCAGTTCTTGTTCAATGTACTTGAACAGACGTTCAATATCTTCCTTCCTATCAGTCGGAACTTCAGCCAAGATTCGAGACTCTTCGCTTTTACAGCGAAAGTGGTCAAGGAACCCTTGCGCTTCGGCACAGAGTAGACCGTAAAACTTCAGTGCTAACCCGATAGTTGTTGCATCACTGCAACGGACCATCATCGCAAAGGCGTTGATTTGTGAACGAATTTTTTCATCCGGACGGACTTCCACTGCAATAGATGGCGACATCTCTATTACCTCCTTTCTAAAATCTAAAGTGCTCTCGCTTGAGTATAGCAACGCTACTCTTCTTGTCTATTCTATATTCCCTCCTCGCGTAGTTTTTCAACTAACTCTTTTGCTTTTTTAGAAAGTTTCTGCGGAGTGCGAGTAATGATACGAACCAAGAGGTCGCCACGTTTGCCAGGTGCATATGGCACTCCTTTATTACGAATGCGCAACATCTCTCCGTACGAGACACCGGCGGGAATCCCGACAGTCACCTCTCCATCAAGCGTATGAATGCGATAATCAGCACCAAGGAGTGCATCGGAAAGTTTTACATCCAAATCCATCAGAATATGATTACCCTCTCGTTTAAACTGCGGATGTCGCTCCACATGCACTTTTATGTACAAATCTCCAGAGAGACCTTTGGAAACCGCTTCTCCTTTTCCCGAAAGGCGTATCATCTCACCATCCTGTATCCCCTGCGGAATAGTCACTGAGACTTCTTCGGTCTTTTTTAGTATTCCGTGACCACTGCAGGTATCACAAGGATCTGTGGGTACTTTACCTGATCCACCACACGTTGCGCATTCACGCACTGACGTAAAGGCACCGAGGAAAGAACGTTTTGTCTCATGAATACGACCCTTGCCACCGCAGGCTTTACATTCAACATCACTGCTCCCCGCCTTTGCACCACTTCCACCACAAACATCACAAGATCCTACTTTGGAGATAAGTACGGTACGGTTTGCACCAAAAATAGATTCTGCAAAAGTAATTTGTATATCAACTGAAATGTCCCGCCCACGACGTCCCCGTTCCCCTTGTGCGGCTCCAGAAAAAAGATCACTGAAAAGGTCTCCCAGATCTATACCACCTGAAAAATTACTGAAGTCAAAACCTTGGAAACCGTCAAAACCCCCAGCACCGCCTCCTCCTTGGAAGGTTGATCCGTAGGTATCATACTCGGCGCGGCGTTTATCATCGGAGAGAATATGGTAGGCCTCATTTACTTCCTTAAACTTTGCCTCATCCCCGCCCTTCTTGTCTGGATGATATTTGTGCGCAAGTTTATGAAAAGCTTTTTTTATATCCTCTTTAGAGGCATTTTTGGCAACGCCGAGAATTTCATAATAATCTTTTTTATTAGTCGCCATAGTTTATTTTACATCCGCATCACGAATGGGTCCCTCCGGATTCTCTTTCGGAGGCTCATTCTGTCCCGTTGGTGCCTGTTTACTCATCGCCTCACCAATTTTCATCATCTCGCTGGAGAGAGCGTCACTGGCATTCTTAATAGCCGTGCGATCTGTGCCATCTTTCACTCCTCTCAAAGTGCTTATTTTTTCTTCCACTCCCTTTTTCAATTCATCAGGAATTTTTCCTTCGGCATCTTTGAGGGCCTTCTCTGCCGAGTAACTAAGAGTATCCGTTTGGTTACGGAGATCAACAAGCTCACGCTTCTCTTTGTCTTCCGCGGCGTGAACTTCGGCATCTTTCTTCATTTTCTCAATATCGTCTTTGGAAAGTGAGGATTTTGCCTCTATGCGAATGCTCTGTTCCTTACCGGTAGTTTTTTCTTTTGCCGCAACCTTAAGAATACCGTTAGCATCAATATCAAAAGTCACCTCCACCTGTGGAACACCGCGCGGCGATGGTGGAATCCCATCCAAAATAAAACGACCGAGAGTTTTGTTATCGCTCGCCATTTCTCGTTCACCTTGAAGTACATGGATTTCAACGCTCGTCTGATTATCCGCCGCAGTAGAAAAGATTTGTGAACGGGAAACCGGCACGGTCGTATTTTTTTCTATCACTTTTGTGGACACTCCACCTAAAGTCTCAATACCGAGTGAGAGTGGATTTACGTCCAAAAGAAGTACATCCTTCACATCACCTTGAAAAATACCTCCCTGAATAGCGGCACCGATGGCGACCACTTCGTCTGGATTAATAGAACGGTTCGGTTCTTTACCAAAGAGTGTCTTCACAGCCTCTTGGATTGCAGGCATACGTGTTTGTCCGCCGACAAGGATCACTTCATCAATATCACTGAATTTGAGCCCCGAAGCGTCAACGGCACGCTTACTGATTTCAATAGAGCGATCAATATACTTCTTTGCAATAGATTCAAGCGTTGCACGATTCATCTTCATGAGAAGGTGCTTGGGGCCATTTGCATCAGAGGTAACAAAAGGGATATTGATTTCTGTCTCGGTTGCCGTAGAGAGTTCGTGCTTCGCCTTCTCTGCCGCTTCCTTGAGACGCTGGAGGGCAAGTTCATCTTTGCGTACATCAATACCGGATTCTTTTTGAAAACTTTCTGCAATGTGAGAAATGATGTCATGATCAATATCCTCACCTCCCATATGAGAGTCACCGTCGGTAGATTTCACCTCTATAGACTGCTCCGTGTCGCCGGACACTTCCAAAACAGAAATATCAAAAGTACCGCCACCGAAGTCGTATACCGCAATCTGCTCGTTCTTTTTTTTGTTGAAACCGTACGCAAGCGCGGCGGCTGTCGGTTCGTTGATGATACGACGAACTTTAAAGCCTGCGATTTCACCGGCATCCTTGGTTGCCTGTCGTTGTGAGTCGTCAAAATACGCAGGGACAGTAATAACCGCCTCTTCAATTTTTTCACCTAATTTTGCTTCTGCATCCTTCTTTAGTTTCTGTAAAATCATTGCCGAAACCTCTTCCGGACGATGATGTTTTTCAGCTAAGGTGACCTTCACGCCTCCGTCATCTGATTTAACAATCTCAAAAGGCACCGAGGCACGATCCTTTGCAACTTCCGCATCGTCATAGCGATGACCCATGAGACGCTTGATGCCGTAAATAGTATTTTTAGGATTGGTGACTGCCTGACGTTTAGCAAGAAGTCCTACCAGACGCTCACCTGTTTTGGAAAGCGCAATGATAGAAGGGGTGGTGCGATTACCTTCCGCATTTTCAATAATCTTCGGTTCGCCACCTTCAACAACTGCCATTGCGGAGTTTGTAGTACCTAAATCAATGCCGATTATTTTTGCCATAGTAGTGTTATTAGGAATAATTAATTATGTATTTGATACGGATCCGATACGGACATGTGCCGGTTCAAGAACTCTCTCACGAAGCTGGTATCCACGTTTTTGAAGTTCCTGTATCGTACCGTCAAGTTGAGGATCTGTCACAATGACCGTGCCAATACTTTGATGAATAAGAGGATCAAAAGTATCACCCTTTTTTGGCTCAATGACTGAAATACCGTAATCAGCCAGCACCTTCATGAATTGTGAATGGATGTATTCTATACCCTTGCGCCAATCTATGGAAACGCTTTCCCAAGCTTCTTGGTTACTGAACGCCATCTGGAAACTTTCTTCAACAGCAAGAAGGTCGTGGAGAAGTGCTTCGGTTGCGTATTCACGGACTTTCCCGTGTCGTACTTCCTCATCCTTTTTGTAATTAACAAGATCCGCCTTCATCCTCTGCCAACCATCCAGATATTCTTTTCGCTCTTCGTCACAAGATTTCAGTTTTTCCTTCAGTTTTTTGATAGTCTCCTGTGGATCCTTCAACGCGGCACTGTCGGAATCTCCGAGCTCCGTTTCAAAGGTGATATCATCCTCTTCTTCCTCGTATTTTTTATGACTCATGCGGCTGGTAGTATAAGCTATTAAGACACATCTGTCAAGTTGCCCGTGTTAATTTAAAATCGTCGCACTTTTTCACGATCGTGAGAAAGTCACATCTTTTTGTTTCTGTATTCATTTACAAAAATAAAAGCCCTCTGTGTTAAAGAGGGCTTAATAATGGAAGTGAGACTTCCATTTCTTACGCGGCTTCTGCTGGCGCTTGCGGTGGGAGGCGGTCAATTTCGGTCTTCTGTCCGCAATGGTCACATGCGGAAAAGAGTTTGCCTTCTTCCACAACAACTTCGTCTTCAAATTCAGAATATCCTGAGCCACATACACGGCACACTATCCCCGTTTGCCACTCTCCTCCAAGAGCTCTGCACCAGTGAGTTGGAAACAACGTCAACATTCTTTTATTCCCCCTTTTTCTAAGATCTGTATCCTGATTATCATTATAGCACATTCAACATAATAAAGCAAGCATACTAAATGGCTCACGATCGTGAGTAAATTAGTACACTAGTGAATAAGAAGAAATCAATTATCTTAAAAACCCCATTCGCTATGGCGAATGGGGTTTTATAGTGATGATAATTACCGTTTACTCCACTGTGGAGACTTGCGGGCTTTTTTGAGGCCGAACTTGCGGCGTTCCTTCTGACGAGCATCGGAGGTAAGAAGCTTCCCCTGTTTCAATACCGTTCGCACCTGTGTCTCACGGTTACAGAGTGCGCGGGCAAGACCAAGCGAGACCGCCTCGCTCTGCGAATGGATACCACCGCCACGGACATGTACCGTTACATGATATTTATCCGCAACTCCTTCCGCAGTAAGCGGACGGCGAACAATCATGCGCAACATATCCGTCTTGAAGTATTCATCTACCGGCTGTTCATTCACTTCAAAGGCAACTTTCGTTCCGGGAGTAATACGCACACGAGCAATCGACGTTTTGCGGCGTCCAATTCCTTCTGTGTATCCTGTTTTGCTTGCTTTATCTGCCATACTTAGTCTTCAATCGTAAGGTTATTCATCATAATAGCGCGGAGACGATTATTAGGGAGCATTCCCCGTACCGCTTTCCGCAATAACTCACTGACACCCTTTCTCGCACGAAGTTGCGCAAGCGTCTCCTTCTTCTCTCCACCAGGGAAGTGAGAGTGACGGCGATAGGTAGTCCCCTGCGCACGCTGTTCGGTAATTTTGAGCTTGCTCGCATTGGTAATTTTCACCAGATCAGTAGGTATGACGTGTCGCTCAAATGTCGGGTGGCTCTTTCCACGTAAAAGCACCGCAACGTCACTGGCGACGCGACCTAAAGTTCTTCCTTTTGCATCAATACTGTGTTGCATATTATACAAATTCTATCAGCGCCATCGGGCTCGCATCGCCCTCCCGTACGGGGAGCTTTACAATGCGAGTATAGCCGCCACGCCTCTCTTTATACTTCGGACTAATCTCTTCGGCAAGTTTCTTCGCTTCTTCCTCCCGTCCCAAACGAGAAATAATAAGTCGTCGGGAAGACAAAGTTTCCTGCTTACCCAATGTCACCAATTTCTCAATCAGCGGACGAACTTCCTTAGCACGGGCAAGCGTTGTGGTCATGCGGCCTTCGTTGATCATGTTGCGCAAAAGCGAGCGCAAAAAGGCAACCCGCCCTTTGCGTTCCCTACCGAACTTCCTTTTTGTATCGTGATGCCGCATACCGTTAGATTATTTAAGTGCCAACCCGTAATGAGTCAGTGCTGTTTTAATTTCTTCAAGTCCTTTCTCGCCAAGTCCAGAGATTTCCAAAAGGTCTTCCTCCTTCTTTTTTGAAAGCCCCGCAATGGTACGGACCCCAGCAGAAGCCAATGCCTTCTGTGTACGGACAGAGAAGTTAAGGTCTTCTATTTTAACCTTCGCTGGATCAGTGGAAGACGCGGATGACGCCTCATCACTATTCATTTCGCGAGCCGCATCATCGTATGCTTCACGATCTTCAAAACCGATAATAGCTTTCAATTGAGCAATCATCGTTTCAATAGAACGCTCAAGCGCTTCGCGAGGTGTGATAATACCATCGGTCTCAATGGAGAGCTTGAGTCGGTTATAGTCGGTGCGATTTCCTACGCGCATATTTTCCACTTCGTAATGTACTTTACGAATAGGAGTAAAGACTGCATCCAAAGCAATAGTGCCTACCTCAACTTTTTCACGATGAAGCACCTCCTTTGGAACGTAGCCAAGCCCGCGCTCAAGCGAAAGTTCCATAGAAAGTTCTGAATTTTTTTCCGTCAGCGTAGCAATCACTTGATCGGGATTCATAACCGCCACCTGTCCAGGGATCTTCAAATCAGCGGCAGTAACCGTACCTACTCCCTTTGCCGAAAGAGTGATTGTCTGTGTTTCGTCTGTAGAGAGCTTAAAACGAAGTTTTTTTACATTGAGAATAATTGCAATAACATCCTCTTTCACACCAGGAATGGTGGTAAACTCGTGACTTACTCCTTCAATTTTCACTGAAGTAACCGCGGCTCCAGGGAGAGACGAGAGAACGATGCGGCGGAGAGAATTCCCGAGGGTATGCCCATAACCTGGGTACAGACCTTCTATTTCATACACGCCGGAATTGCCCTCCTCGTGGATGACTCTGGGCTTCGACGGCATTATGATGGTGAAATCTGCCATAATGTAATTATTACGCTAGTAAGGTTTAAACACGACTATAAAACTCAATAATGGTTCCAAAGTTGATGTTCGCTTCAGCATGCCCAGTACCAGGAGTACCCGATACTTTCCCCTCCAACTTTGCTAAGTCCACACTTAACCAATCAGGAAGTACATAACTCTTATTCCGTTCCTCAAGATTTTTAAAGAGACCACTCTCCTTACTTCCACCGCGCACGGTAATCACATCACCTTGTCGTACCTGATAGGAGGGGATGCTCATGCGCCGGCCATTTACTAAAATATGTCCATGTGCAACAACCTGACGTGCAAAAAGACGTGAAGGGATGAGCCCCATGCGGAAGAGTACATTATCCAATCGTGATTCAAGCAAGCGATAGAGGTAGAGTGACGGGTTGTCCTTACCTGCCAACTGTGACTCTTTCACATAGCGTGAAAATTGTCGTTCGGTCATACAATACGAGAAGCGCGCCTTCTGTTTCTCTATAAGCTGAAGACCATACTCTGTCTTAGGACGCGGGGGGCGTTTGGTACTTCGGCGTTTGGTACCCGAAATTGCAAACTTTGTTGTTTGGCACTTGGGGAAGATGCGATCGCCGACCATACGGCTAATTTTGTATTGTGGTCCAATCTTCATACGCTTATACTCTTCGCGGTTTCTCCGCCCGCGGTCCGTTATGTGGAACGGGGGTAGTGTCCGTAATTGAATTAATGGTAAACCCACGTGACGCAAATGCACGCATCGCAGACTCACGTCCCGATCCGACACCTTTTATCTTTACGTCAATTTCTTTGAGCCCCATGGACTCCCCTTTTTCTGCAAGAAGTTCTCCCACTTTTGCCGCGGCAAAAGGAGTACCCTTCTTGGCACCTTTAAATCCTAAACTTCCAGATGATGACCACACAATAGGATTTCCTGTACCATCACAGAGTACTACCTTCGTGTTGTTATAGGTTGCTTCAATACTTAAAATACCATGCTCAAGTTTTCGACGCGGCAATTTAGCCGCAGAACGTGACTTTGCACCCTGATCGCCTTCACTCCCCTTTTTTACAATGCGTTTCTTTCCCATGATTATTTTATAGTGAACTCGTCGAACTACTTCTTCTCAAGCTTCTTGCGACCAGAACCCATCGTCTTTCTGACATTTCCACGTACCGTGCGAGAGTTTGTTTTTGTTCGCTGTCCACGTGCGGGAAGTCCGCGAGAATGTCGTGAACCACGATAAGAACGAATATCCTTGAGCCGACGAATATGTGCAGAAATTTCTCGTTTGAGATCCCCTTCTATTTTGAGAGTTCCCTCAATTGCCTTTCTGATACGCTGTTCCTCTTCGGCGCTTACTTCTTTTGCTTTTTTTCCATAAGGAATCTTTACTGAATCAAGAATGGTATGTGCTAAAGGACGACCGATTCCGTAGATCGATGTCAGAGCAATTTCTAAGCGCTTCCCATCTGGGATAGTGATTCCTGCGATACGCATACTTATCCTTGTTTCTGCTTATGGCTCGGTTTTGCACTGCAAATGACGTACAGTCTGCCCTTGCGCCGTACCGTCTTACATTTACTGCATCGTGGTTTTACCGATGACCGTACATTCATAAAATTAACAAATATTCTTAAAGTCGCCTGGTGATGCGCCCCTTCTCGCCGTATTGATCAAGGAGTACTTCTACACGATCCCCGACAAGGACCCTAATGCGGTTTATCCGCATTCGTCCTGCAAGGTACGCAAGTACCTCCTTGTCGCCGTCAAGTGCGACACGGAAAATAGTATTCGGCAGTGCCTCCAAGACAGTGCCAACTACGGTGGCCCCTTTGTTGCCATCTTCTTCCATCAACAAGCTACCCCGCGAATAGTATCATAGCCTTAAAATTAGTCAAATTACGACCCTATGGCCTTCTCTATAAATATCTTTTCAACGTCTGTAGGAAAGCTTCCCACCCATGACGGGGAGAAGCTTACCTCTGCCCGTTTGATAGACGGATACGCGCTAAAGATAGTTCCATATTCTTTTTTATCCTTTCCGACAAGGCGAGATTTCAACTCTTTCTCATCAAAAGTATACATAAGTGTAGCACTACCACGGATACTAAAGGAAAAATCGGATGCGGAATCCGCATTAATACTGTCTTTACTTAAGATGCGCATTTCAAGCGCTTCAGGATTCACCAACTCTAACTCGCCACCGTCGTAATCAGGAACTAAATCACGTGCAATTGCCTGTGCAAGATCTGTATTGCGGAAAGCGATAACAATCATGGTTCCCTTTGTTTTTAACTCCGCCTCTGTTTCCGTACTTTTCTCCCCAATACTCTCCGAATAGGTTATAAACTGCCCATCGGTAAAGCTTACAAACTCTGCGGGAAGTTCAGTTTTTATCTTTTCAGCAAGTTTGGTAACCAGCGCTGATTGTGCGGTAGTACGAACTTTTACCCTGTCCGCTTCCGAAATAACTCGAGTTCTCCCCACAAACCCTCCTGTCATTTCGGACTTTGACTTTGCATATATTTTGTTAAAACGGGTATCTCCCTTCAGCCCAGGAACCGTAAAATCAGTTTGAGCTATGTTATAAGACTCTCCTGCCTGATCGGCAACAACCGTTACTTCAAGCGAACCAGGGATCACCTCCCCTGCCACGGTCTTTTTACCAGGAATAGAAATAGCCTCCTGAATACGGAAAATTTTACCATCAGAAGATTCGAAACGAGTATTCTTAATGAGTCGCTCTGGTTTTTCGCTGTAGTTGTTATACACAGTTATTTTTCCACTTGCTTTCTTTTCCACATTCTCCGTTCCCGCAGAAGGAACCATGGTTGATTCCACGTCTTCAAAAGAAAAAGTTTCAAAACCGAGCGTAGAGCTTGCATTCGCCCCATCTCTGCTTGCGCTCATATTACTGTCCACCGTAACACTGTGAGATTTTGGAGTTACTGTAACCGTAGCAGTTGCAAAAGAAAGCGAAAGCATATACCCGCCCCCACCTAAGACAAGAATGAGGACAAGAATTGCTGGCAACTTCCAAGGAATATGGCGGGGCTTAAAACGAGTTCCCTGTCCTACAGGACCGCGATGTCCACCTTCATCATAACTAACGACCCGATGAGTCTCCTTTGCTTCCCCTTTTGGAAGTAATTCACGGAGGCTTCTCTTTATGCCTGAATCACTCATAATTGTGTTTGACTTAATAAGAAACGTCCGCCACAGCGGACTTCGTCTATACTAGCACAAAAATGCCCGAAAAGCCTAAGCCGAGTGTCATCATACGCACCACCAGCACGAACTGTTTTACACTCTTTTCCAAGAGGCGTAACCGCGGACAGCGAAGAAAGGGCAGTACTGAACGTAAAACCGGAGAGAGAAGGGTCCTGTAACGCGGCGCTTCCCAATAAAGCTAAAGCAGGTTCATCACTGACAAGGTAGATAGTTCCGGGAACAAAGTACTGTTCCAAAAGACCTTGAGGAACGGCGCCTATTTTTTGTGCACACTCCCGAACCAAAGGAACAAGCACCGCATCCAGCACCGAAGATAATTCCTTCGGAGCATCTTTTGGATTACGAAGAAAGGAAACAGCATCAATAGGGGTACTATTGAGGGCACGCGCAACCCGATCAACAACAGCACGCCTTCCCAGTGGAACAGTGGTACTTGCAATCAATGCGCCATGCCACCACGTAGAAATAGTGGAGGCTTCGTCCCCAATTGCCGCCACAAGAAAATTTCTTGGTCCAAGGGGAAGCGCATGCACTAATGCGAGTGAAAGAGAAAGATTCTCCGGAAAATATTCTACCGTTATCTGTGACCCCCATGTGTCAACAATAAGCGGATGAAGGAGCTCCGAGAGTGTACAGGTCCACACGACACAGTTTAATTCTATTGTGCTTCCACGGAGACCGATCGGAGTAGGAACGTCGTATCCATTAACTCTAACTCCCCCGATAGTATAGAGAAGTGGCGCATTCCCCAGAGAAGGTTCCTCGGTTTTGAATAAAGAAAACGCTTCTTCGGAAAGAAGTGCAAGATGTTCCCGTGAAATAAGGGTGGGAGTTTCGAAAACTTTTTTCAAAAGATATGGGTGAGAAACACCATATAGAGCAGGGAAAAATATCCGCAGTCGTGAGAGATCTGGAGCAGAGAGATGTAATGTATGAATGGCAGAAACAATCTCCTCTGTCATATCTGCATCGCAATCATAACGTACCGACACATGGTAACGAGGAGTGAGTGTTTCCCTTCCTTCAAAATAACTGACGAGGGTTGCTCCAACACTTCCACCGGTGCAATCAAGAATTCCAACCGAGTGTATTGTGTGCGGAACACGAGAAAAGAAAGACATACGCTAAGTATAACGCATGAAGGCAAACTGTTCTGTGTACAAATTATTCAAGCACCGCTTTGATACGACGAACGCCGGCAGAGACGGCTTCTTCTTTTAGAATTCGGAAGGTTCCCAGTTCTCCTGTATGTGCAACATGCGGTCCACCACAGAATTCTTTTGAGTACGCATCACTGAGGGAGTGGCCGATGAAATAAAGGCTCACCGTATCGCCGTACTTCTCACTGAAAAAGTGACGTGCGCCTGTTGCTTCTGCCTCAACACGCGAAAGAATGACCGATTGTACCGGCAAATTCTCTTTAATTTTTTCGTTAACAATTGCTTCTACTTTCTGTTTCTCTTCATCGGTAAGTTTAGTAGTGTGCGCAAAATCAAAACGTAAACGTTCTCCGGTAATATTACTCCCCTTTTGAGAAACTGCGGGGCCAAGCACATCAGAAAGCGCCTGCTGAAGGAGATGGGTCGCGGTATGATACGCAACCTCCTTCTCGGAGCTTCCCGCGAGACCTCCTTTAAATTTAGCTTCTGCTCCAGCCCGTGAAAGTCCTTGGTGTGTGGCAAGCTCCGCTCGGTAACTTGCCTCATCAACAGGAATTTCCCGTTCTTGAGCAAGTTCACTAGTCAACTCAAAAGGAAAACCGAAACTTGAGAACAGAACGAAGGCATCATGCCCCGATATCGTGCCATCATGTGAAATTTTTTCAAATTCTTTCATGCCACGTTCCAGTGTCGCTTTAAATTTTTTTATCTCTTCGCTTACTACCTCCTGCACATTCTCACAATTAAAAGAATATCTATTCTCATATGAAGGATGGTGCATGACGGCATCTGCCACATTCCGTATACATTCTTCGGCGCAAGAGCTCACTCTCTGCGCATGAACATATGCTCGTCTGATAAGCCTTCGAAGGATATAGCCGCGGTCAACGTTTGAAGGAAGCACACCATCGCTCGTGACAAAGACCGCCGTGCGCACGTGATCAGCGACGATGCGCTCTGAACGCACAGTGTCGCGACCTGATTCTCTGCACGCCGCAATAAGAGGCAAGAAAAGATCCGTTTCAAAAATATTTTCTTTCTTCTGAAGTACCATAGAGAGTCGCTCCAAACCCGCTCCGGTATCCACATTCTTTTGAGCAAGTTTACCCACAACTTCTCCTCCTCGCTGTTCATACTCCATGAACACATCATTCCAGATTTCAACTATTTGCTGATTGTCGTCAGCCCACATAAATTGTTTATGCGAAAGTTCACCGAGACCATTCGGAGTAACATCGTAAAACATTTCGGTATCCGGTCCGCAAGGACCATTTTCTCCGGGACTCCACCAATTATTTTTTGCAGGCAGATAATAAATATGATTTTCCGCAATACCCAGAGATCGCCAGAGGCGAGCAGACTCCTCATCGCGAGGAGCACTGACTTGTCCTGAACTTGTTGAAGAATCGCCGGCAAAGACCGTAATATAAAGACGACGGGGATCAAGACCGAGTCCCTCGTCGGAAGAAGTAAGAAACTCATAACTGAAACGAATCGCTTCCTCCTTAAAATAGGCACCGAGCGACCAATTGCCGAGCATTTCAAAAAAGGTATCGTGAGTGGCATCTCCTACACTTTCAATATCTTGGGTACGCACACACTTTTGCACATTTGCCAATTGAGTTCCCGCAGGATGAGGACGACCCAAGAGAAAGGGCACTAAAGGTTGCATTCCGGCAGTAGTAAAGAGTACCGAGGGATCATTCTCGGGAACAAGTGGCGCCGAAGGAAGGATTGCATGACCACGTTTTTCGAAAAAAGCGAGAAAGCGCCTTCGTATTTCCTTTGAATCCATAGAGAAACTTTAGCAGAAGCGCGGAGAAAAAAACAGAGGGCTTGCTATTGGGCAGGCTCTCTGTGAGTAACGTTGAAGTGTATATATTACACTGCTACTGATGAGGTAGAATTAGTGTAGAAATTCTCTACGGGCACTTCAATGACTTTCTGAAATGACGGGTCATCACGATTTTCTTCAACGAAACATTTAGCATGACCATTGAAACAGAAATGCTTCATTAATTCCTGTATCGTTGGGGTATGACCAATATCACGTGCAGTTTCCTCAACATGCCAATTGGCCTGCAGTAACTCAAACTCTCTGTCGTGAATTTTTTGCCAATCCGTCACCATTCGCAATACGGTTCCAGTACCCATGCTTTACCCTCCTCAATGAGCTTTGTGTTTATCGTACTCCCTTCTTTTTATATTTTCCACAATAAGAAGGCGGGCTACGCCGCGGCACGTTCATCACCGATGTAATCAAAAAGATTAGAATCGTACTTATGAACTTCTCGCCACTCCGCGCTCCCTACTTCTGACCAATAGGCCGTTATGTCGTCTTTGCTTATTTCGGAGAGAGCGACTCCTTTCCACGCGGCAATTTTTTCGTGTGTTTCAGGTTTTCGCATTTCTTCAACTTGCGCAGTGTTCCACCTTAAAAGGTTCCGCTTATAGTGTGGATCTTCCGTATAATCTTTCTTTTCTGGCACGTATTCTGGAACGGATTCCATAAAGTGATTATACAACAATCCCGCCACCAAGGCACACTTCACCATCATAGAGCACGCAGGATTGGCCAGGAGCAACAAGAATGGGTTCGGAGAAGATGAGTGATGATGGTGACCGGAGTCTGACTTCAGTCAGCGTGCCACGATGGCGCAAGCGAGCATGATAGAGCTTCCCCTCCTCCGGCGCCTCGTTTACCCAATTGAGCTCTCCTAACGTAATTTCCTTCACTGCACCAAGAGATTGGAGTGGTGTCGGCGACACGGTAAGTGTATTTTTTTTAATATCTTTTGCAATCACAAAGAGTGGTGTGTCATATGGCGTCTTATCTGTCACGGTAAAACCACGTCGCTCACCCAGTGTAAAGAGGAGTGCTCCAGGATGATGACCGATAATTCTCCCCTCCTCATCCAAGACAGCACCCTCACTCACACCGATACGTTCCGCCAAAAAATCTTTTACATCAAAGTCACCAATGAAGCAGACACCCTGACTGTCTTTTTTCTCCGCGGTGGGCAGTCCACGCTTTCGCGCTTCTTCTCTCACCTGCACCTTTGTCATTCCGCCAACGGGAAAAAGGATGTGCGACAGATCTTGTGTAGTCAGCGTCCACAAAAAGTAACTCTGATCTTTTCCAAAATCAGCACTACGTAAGAGATGTTCTCCGTCCGTTTGTGCATAATGTCCCGTCGCAAGGTATTCCGCTCCATGAGAGTGCGCATAGTCCCAGAACGCACCGAACTTCACCGCACGATTACACCAAATGTCAGGATTTGGCGTGCGACCATGCGCATATTCCGTAAGCATACGTTCCACTACCTCATGCTCATAGTCACGCGAGAGATCAAGAGTTTCCAAAGGAATCCCGATTGCCGTAGCCACACGGAGCGCCCAATCTCGTTCCTCACGCCAATTACAGCGACCTGCCTGTGGCGATTCCCACACGCGTATAAAAACGCCCGTTACCTCATGACCGGATTCCTTCAATAATACAGCGGCAAGAGAAGAGTCCACTCCTCCACTCATCCCTACATATACCTTTGCCATAACTACAGAGCAATCAATTTTTTATAGATTTCAAATGTTGCGCGAATATCGCTCATTGCAGTATGCGCCTTCTCGTTTTCAACATTAAAAAAGCGGGCAAGTTCACGAAGGTTATAACGTTCAATGTTCGGGTCATTATAGAGTTTCGCAAAGGCAATTGAGATAATATCAATCTTAGGAAAATGCATTCTATTCTGCACTCCTGTCGTCTCAAAACCACGATGGAGAAATGACCAGTCAAAGGTTACATTTTGCGCCACCATAATCGCACTATCTGTTTTTCCTGCGAGTGCCGTGAGTGCTTGTGGTAAATCAACAGCAAAGAGCCAGTCCGCATCATTATATCCGTTAATGCGAAGGGCTTCGGGCTCCGCTAGTTCAAGATGCTGTGGTTTAACTTTTAAATCTAATTCGTCAATGATTTCAAAACTTCCACCTGCGGTTTGCGGCTGGCGCACCACAAGGCAACCAATTTCCACTATTTCATGTGTATCAGGATTCAGTCCGGTTGTTTCCAAATCAATAAATGCGAGATTATGTTTCTTCATGAATTGAGATATTTAATTCTATTTTTCTTATGCTCTTCAAAATCTTTTGCGTAGTGCATAGTACCACTCTTATCGGAAAGGTAGAAGAGGTAGTCACTTTTTGTCGGATTAAGCGCGGCATCTATGGAGTCTTTTCCTGGATTAGAAATAGGTCCAGGAGGAAGACCTTTATAGCGGTAGGTATTGTAGAGTGAACTGTTTTTCAAATCTGCTTTAGTCACCTCATAGGTATTTCTCCCGATAATATACGGAAAGACTGCATCTACCTGAAGGAGCATCCCTGCCTCAATGCGATTCCACAATATCCCCGCAACCATTCGTCTATCTTCTATTTTTCTTGCCTCCTCTTCAACAAGAGAAGCCATAGTGAGTATTTCGTGCAAGGTATGTCCCTTTGCAAGCGCCACAACTTCATACGGACTAATCTGCCGCTGAAAATTTTGGTCGATTTTTTTCAGCACATCTTCATAGGTTGCCACAGGAGTGAAGAGGTAGGTATCCGGAAAAAGGTATCCTTCCTTATCTTCAACCGCCTCAAGAAATTTCACCTTTTCAAAATCTTCCAACTTGCTGGTAAGAATAGTGGCGATCTCGGCATTCGTCGCTCCTTCGGGAATGATGACTTTTACCATATTGAACCCGTACACGCCTCTGCTTAAACGGTAGAGAACCGTAAAAATAGAATAGCCGCGATCAAAACGATATTGACCTTCAACAAGACTGTCTGCGGTGCCGCTTATCCGCGCAAGTGAGATAAAGAGCCATTCGGAACGAATAACAGAACGTTCAACAAGACGTTCCGCGATTGCGTCAACATTCATTCCTTCTTCAACACGAATCGTCGCCTTGAGAGGAAAATTGGAAGGAGGAGCTATCCAAAATCCATACACTAAGAGAACAAAAAGAATCACCATAACCCCATACGGTATATGGGGATGCATACCTTTTGGCACACACCGAGAGAGATTTCTGGTGAGACGAGAAATAAGACGCATAGCTAGAGTGGCAAGTTTGATGGCGGTTCTCCACGACGACTTTCAATGCGACCAAGCGTTGGTGTTTCCACTGCACGGCCTGGGAAGTGGAAAATAGTTGCCAGTTCTTCGGTGTTCAATACAAAGGGTTTGATTTTGTAGGGAATATAGAAATATCCCCGTTCGCGATATGCACGGAAAAGTCTTTTTTTAATACGTGCCGTGCGCGTTCCAAAAGGATCCTGCCATGGATAATCAAAGGGAGCGGTTGTACGCTTCGGTTTAAATCCATTCAAATCCATTGAAGAAAATTGTTTAAATGACGTTAAGGTACCCACAACACGAATTTTATTGAAGATATCCTTTTTTGCAGTGTACACGGCACGTATTCCGCAGTCAAAACCTTGCTTTGCAATACTGCGCGCGATTGCTTTTGCAACAAGGTCTTCGGAACTGGAGAGCGTATTAAATTTAAATTCTCCTGGTTTCGGCTTCTCATTCCGCTTCATTATTTTATCTAAAAGCGCCGCTCCCTCTGCCTGCCAATCTTGTTTCTCACGAAAACCAAAAAGATGTTTCGTATTACCCCAAAATCCTTTCGGGCCTCCTGTTTTAGGAAAACGTTTTTTTGTTGCCTGAATGAGTATCTGTATCCACACCTGCTCATCCGGTTTTAATGAACCGAGAAACTCAATTAAAGTCCCTAATGGATCATTTTTAAATTCTTCCTTCGGATCCCTATCAAGACCATAATCAATGTACGTGCGAATCGGATACGGATCCGCTTTGGTCAACTCCAATTCTGCGGCCCAGAGTTCCCATTCGGAATCATCCTGTCCTACATTACTCGGGATACCAGAGACATAGTCTTCCGTCTCGTAAATTTCTACTTCCGGATATTGCGCATACATACTGGACTCAATAAAATTTTTAAAAAAAGCGGGAGTCCTCACAAAAAAGCGAACGACTCCACCGATGGATACCATTTCCAAAGAAAACCACGGACGTACATATCCGCTAAACGTTCTATCGTACCAAGTTTTATCCGACGTTTGGTGGAATGCCGCAAGTGCAAGTTCCATCGCCTGCGGAGATTTGGTTACTTCACGAGGAACTTTGATTTCCAAGGTGATCCATTTCGTATCTGCCAAATATTTTTTAAGTGTATAGTGCCGATAGGTATGCCAGAGAATAAGAAAAAGAATCGGCGGTAACCAAAACCACGCAAACGGAAGAATGAGTAGAAAAAAATCTTTGAGACCACCCGCAAAGAAAGAATAGAAAAAAGTGTTGTACGCAGACACAAACTCCATCCCGTAATTATACACGAGAGGAACGCGGGATGCCTAGTTTTTGATCGTTATGAGCGCATAGCGCCCATCATTTAACCGCTTGAAAAAGCGTGCGTTCTGAAGGTTCACGATTATCGTATTGTTCTTGACCATACGCTCCTTGAGAACACCGTCAATAATTTCAGTACGTGAAAGCGGTCCTTGTTTTTTAATTAATTCCTCAATGATATCGCGAACTATCCCCTCCTTATATCCCCACTCACGGAGTGCGTATAATCCACGACCCACAAGCACAAAGCGATCATCTTTGATAAGTTCGTTGTGGCAGGTGGCAGTGTGGGCTCGTTTGTTAAAAAGTTCCTTAATTTTCTGCGTCACTTCGGTAAAGTGCATCGGCTCTCCGTGTGAACGGATGACCAAATACGCATAATCGCGCATTCCGCGAAGCTTAACGTTCGGAGACTTTGAGAGACCCCATTCTCCTAAAGGATTTCGAGAAAGCTGTTTAGAAAGTTCCAACCAACGGCGTGCAAGATCGGGATTGTTAGCATCGTGGACAATGTCTTTCACATCCTTCAAAAATTGAGAAATGAGCACTTCCTCTTTTATCAGATCTGCTTCTTTAACACTTGAGCAGAGTTTACGAATAGCGCCGTGAACCTTCTCACCCAATTTTTTGTCAACAGTCCAACGATGATGGAACTCATCGTCTTCACGAAGTTTTTCAAAACGATCACCGAGTACGAGAAGAAAATGGACGTGGTTCTGAACAGCCTTATCTCCCGAGAGATGGCTCAAAAATTTTGCTTCATGAACAATGCCGCCGTACTCACGAATAGTGCCTTCCAATTCATCAAAAACACCATGCGCTTGAGTGTAGGCAGGCGATTTTCGTATAGATTTGATGGCAAAATTTTCAATCTGGCGCACCCGTTCACGAGTGATGCCATAGCTCTTACCGATAGCCTCAAGGGTTGCCCGCTCTGAAGATTTGCCGAGTCCGTAGCGCTGTTTTACTACATCTTGGGCACGGGTAGGAAGAACGCTTAACAGGACCTTGACGGCCTCCTTAGGGTTAAAGGTGAGGGCTTCGCGAGAGTGTTTTTTGTCTTGTTTTATTTTTGCCATACAGTGTTGGTTCTTATAATCTACCATTATTACAATATTTGGTCAAGTCGCGACAATATTAACCAATTTTTCCTTGACGTAAATGGTTTTTTGGGTGCTTTTCCCTTTTATCCACAACTGCACTTTCTCTCGAGCAAGCACCGCTTGCACAATTTCTACCTCAGAAAGACTGCGCGCAACAAGCATCTCGTCACGGAGCTTCCCGTTCACTTGGATAGCAAGGGAGAAACTTTCCTCTGAAAGTAGATTCTCGTCATAGTGAGGCCATGGTGCGTGATACACAAAGCCCGTTCCACCGAGCTCGCTCCAGAGTTCTTCACAGAGATGTGGCGCGAAGGGTGCAAGAATGATAAGGAAGAGTCGCAGGTCATCACGAGAGATACCGTTCGTTTCAAAGGCACTTGCGGCAATCATCATGTGCGAAATTGCCGTGTTAAATTTAAAGAGCTCAATGTCATCGGTAACTTTTTTGATCGTTTGATGGAGGATGCGCAGTGTCCCTTTCCCAGAAGTGAGATCCGCCTCGACGGGTCTCGCTTCCTTCACCCGCTCGGCAAGACGCCACACCTTTTCCAAGAAACGACGCGAACCGATCATATTGTCGGTACTCCATGCTTGCCCTTCCTCAAAAGGCCCCATAAACATTTCATACACACGGAGCGTGTCAGCACCGAACCGCTCAACCACATCATCAGGATTTACCACATTTCCATAACGCTTACTCATTTTACGTCCATCTTCTCCCAAAATAAGTCCCTGATTTTTCAGACAAGAAAAAGGTTCCTCGGTATGCACAACTCCTAAATCAAAAAGAAATTTGTGCCAAAAACGTGCGTAGATAAGGTGGCGCGTTGCGTGCTCGGTACCACCGACATACATATCTACAGAGTCCCAATATTTTTCTGCTTCCTTACCAACAAGAGCAGTATCGTTTCTAGGATCCATAAAGCGCAAGTAGTACCACGAAGAACCTGCCCATTGGGGCATGGTGTTTGTTTCGCGTTTCGCCGGACCACCGCACTTCGGACACGTGGTATTCACCCATTCTGAAATTGCCGCAAGTGGCGATTCCCCTGTTCCCGTCGGCTCGTAATGTTCCACTTCAGGAAGTGTAATGGGTAAGTCTTTTTCTGGAACAGGTACGATGCCGCATTTCTCACAGTGAATGACGGGTATCGGCTCGCCCCAATATCGCTGACGTGAAAAAACCCAGTCTTTGAGACGATACGTAGTGGTCATCTGCCCTCCAACAAATTCAGTGATTTTTTGTTTTGCGTCCTCGTTTGATACCCCGTTGAAGGATCCTGAATTGATGAGAATTCCGCTTCCGCTATATGCTCCCTTATTCATATCTCCTCCTTGCACCACTTCAATAACTGGAAGATTAAATTTTTTCGCAAACTCAAAATCTCGTTCATCGTGTGCAGGGACAGCCATGATGGCGCCCGTGCCCACATCGCCAAGCACATAGTTCACCACCCACACGGGGATATCCTCCTTGTTTGCAGGATTAGTCGCGTAGATCCCACTAAAGATACCCGTCTTTTCTGGATTATCTTTATAGCTCTGCGTTGCACGTGTAGCGAGCGTCTCGTTGATATATTTTTTTACCCCTTCACTCGTCTGCCATCCCGCGTTCAACCACTTCTCTCCCAACTCTGGCGAGATTGCCATAAAAGTTGCACCGAAAAGTGTGTCGGGTCTGGTGGTGAATACTTCTATGGTACGTTCTGCAGATTGAAAAATAATTTTTGCTCCTTCACTCTTTCCTATCCAATTGCGTTGACTCTCTTTGATACTTTCCGGCCAATTGAGCCCGTCCAAATCTTTCAGCAGACGATCCGCGTAATCGGTAATCTTAAGTACCCATTGGCGCATAGGTTTTTTCTCCACCACACTTCCACAACGCTCACAATGTCCGTTCTCCAAGTCCTCATTTGCAAGTCCTGTTTGGCAGGAGGGACACCAGTTGATAGGTTCGTAACTCTCATAGGCAAGCCCTTTCTCCAAGAGCTTCAAAAAAATCCATTGCGTCCATTTATAATACGCAGGATCCGTCGTGTTGATTTCGCGATCCCAATCGTAGTTAAAGCCAAGTTTTCCTAACTGCTCTTTGAAGCGTGCAATGTTTTTCTCAACGGCCGCGCGGGGGTGCACTTTATTTTTTATGGCATAGTTCTCTGCAGGCAAGCCAAAAGCGTCCCATCCCATAGGGTGGAGTACCGAGTAACCGTTCATCTTCTTGAAGCGGGAATAAATGTCGGTCGCAATGTATCCCTTGGGATGCCCCACATGGAGCCCGTCGCCCGAGGGGTACGGGAACATATCCAACACATAGCACTTCTTACTCTTTTCTGACGAGCCTGCCCCCTCCTCTGTTTTATAGATACCCGAGGACTCAAAGCGAGCTTTCCACTTTGCTTCTACTTTTTTGTGGTCGTATTTCTCCATCGGTTACGCATGTAGGTATTTCTTGTTGAGGTAATGGGTCAAATATCCGATACCGATAAGTGCGATACCTGCGAATACAAGTGCGAGTGGCCAGCCAAGATTATTACTGAAGTGTTGTGCGGTGATTTTTATGATGTATGCCATAAGAAAAAGCGCAGAGAGACGGAGGTGTGTAACGCTCTTTAAAAGAATGCTTACATAGATGAGGGCAAGAATGACAATACTGAAGAGAACATCCCATACTCCACCAAGCGCAAGAAGAGCAGAAAGAGAACCTGCCAATCCAAAAATATAGAGAGGAATTTTTAAGCGAGCGCGTTCATCAGAAAAGCGAGCCATTCCGTATCCAATAATCTGGTACGCAAGACCAGCAATAACCGTTAGATACGCGTACGTTTGCCATCCAAAATCTCCTAACATCGTCACTGCCGCATAGTAGAACCACGTACCATACACAATAGAGAGGCTAATGAAGAATGCCTGTCGAAAGAGAAGTGCAGAAGCACCAAAGAGAACTAGGGAAATAAGTGAGATGAACGTCTGGGCTTCAGCAGTTCCCGCATTGATATGCATCTCATTCATAGTGACTGCGATACCAACAGGGACCAAGAATGCAGAGAGAACAAATCCGAGATACGAAACAAGACGTAGTGGGAGGGAACGATAGACAAGTACACCCATAAGATATCCAGCAAGTCCAGCACCAAGCGTTACAAGGATACGCGCAAAAGAATTGAGACTTTCCCAGTTTTGCACAATAAAGACGATAATCCCGATGAACACAATAGCGCCTCCAATGTAATAGAGAGCCTGTGTAATATTAAGGGAACGTTCCTGAACTCTGAATTGAGCCGCGGGAACCGACGAAGGAGAAAAAGATGAGGTGAGTTGAGTAATGTCAGCTTCCGAGAGCGTACCATCCGCGATGGCCGTTTTAATGGAAGCGATTAATTCTTCTTTTTGCATATTATTTTATGACCCAACCAAGAAATTGGCGGGTATCAGAATAATAATTACTCCTCATAGTCACCAGAGAGATACGGGTGCGCGCCATACCTTTCGTTAAGAAGATGGAACGATAATCGCCGGAGGAACCGAAGATTTCAAATATCCCATTATTACCCCGGTTGTATTCAATCTCATATCCATCGGGAGCCTTACTACTTGTACTAATGGTTTTCCCTTGTACTTCGGCAAAACTAATCTCCTCAACAGAGTCAGCGCCTGCGCGATATATAAAGAGACGCGGTTCTTTATATGCTGTTTTGTATATATTCACATCGGAAGGATAGGGAATTTCGGTGCGAACTATTTTCCCCTCTTTTACCTCGTAGAAGATACCATAGGATTCGTAATATCCTCTCGGTTGGTCAGTCAATATAAAGTCGTACTGTGGCTTTGCAATAAATGAAGGTACATATACCGCAATGAGCACTAGAATAATAACGACAAAAGGGAGCGTGAGACCGACAATAAGAGGAAGGTTCTTTTTCATATACAATGCACAGTAAATCAATAATCTTTATTATGCAACAATTCGGAAAAAATACAAAACCTACACCGCTTCGCAATGTAATAATTCTTTCACGATCGTGAGTGATTTATTACTAAATCTTGAACTTGATAGCACTTTCATCTTCTATACATTGACACACATTATGTTTAATGATATAGTTAGACGCAGGAAAGGTGGTGAGATTATGGATGATCCATTTCAGGTAAAGATCCTTACCGCTCCGACAGCCCAAGACTTGGAACGAAGGGTAAATGAATGGCTAAAGGATTCCTGCGGAAAGATCGGCAGTATTCATCATTTTATTCCGGTTCCGTCCGGGAATAATCCTTCTTCGATGACCATGACCATCGTTTACCAGATACCCAAATCTTGGCTCTAGGTACACTTGGTTTTTGACGGTTCACTTTCCCCTCAGTCATTTGATTGGGGGGAAGTTTTTTGTTTAGATCTTGAACTCAATCACATCACCGTCCTTCACGATGTAGTCTCTACCCTCAGTACGAAGGAGACCCTGCTCACGTGCGTGAGCATAAGAACCAGCATTCAGTAAATCCTGCCAGTTAATCACTTCTGCGCGAATAAATTTTTCTTTGAAGTCTGTGTGAATTGCCGCACCTGCCTCAGGCGCAGTGCTCCCCTCTTGTATAGTCCACCCACGTGTCTCATCGGTGCCTGTGGTGAGAAAGGTAATTAATCCGAGCATGCGGTAACTCCCAGTAATGAGCTCATTGACTCCGTCATCCTGTACCCCAAGCTCGGCGCGAAAGCTCCCCTTCTCCTCCGGAGCAAGTTCGGAAAGTTCCGACTCTATACGCGCATCAACATGCACAAAGTTTGATTGTGTATCAGAAAAAAATGTGAGCAGTTTTTGCGTATCGGCATCTACGGCTCCTGCCTTATGATTGAGAATATAAAGAATGGGCTTCATGGTGAGGAGCTGGAGACTCTGGATATGTACGCGCTCAGACTCACTAAGGTCCGCCGTGCGAGCGAGGCTCCCCGCCTCCAATACCGTGCGCATTTTTTCTAAGGCAGAGTACTCCAATATGGCACCCTTCTCACCGCGCTTCATCTCTCGCGAAATAGAGCCAATGCGCTTTTCTACTGTCTGCATATCGGCGAGGATGAGTTCTAGATTGATGGTCTCCACATCTGCACGTGGGTTGGGCCCGCCTTGACTCGCGTCAAGCGAGGCAGGTCTCTCACTCACGTGGATAATGTCAGGATCCTTAAACACGCGCACCACTTCGGCAATGGCATCCACCTCTCTGATGTGCGAGAGAAATTTGTTGCCGAGCCCTTCACCCTCCGAGGCGCCTTTCACTAGCCCTGCAATATCCACAAACTCTATTGCCGCAGGGATCACTTTGCCCGACTTACTAAACTCCGCGAGTACTGCAAGCCGAGCGTCTGGCACAGCAACAATCCCCACAGATGGGTCAATGGTGCAAAAGGGATAGTTCTCGGCAGGCACACCTTTTTGCGTCAGTGCGTTAAAGAGGGTACTCTTACCCACATTCGGAAGTCCGACGATGCCGATGGTTAATGACATAGTAGTGTCACTATCAACTATTATTGATTAAAGTTCAACCGCGCCCCTACGCATTCTGTCCGGCGACATAGCCGGAGGTCCAACAAAGTTGAAGCGAGAAGCCGCCGGAGGGACGCGTAATGTTGAGGAGATCACCGGTCACATAAAGGTTCGGATGGATGCGCGAACGCATTGTTTTCAAATCAATTTCAGTAAGCACCACCCCTCCATCAGAGACTACTGCCCTATCAAAGCCCATCAGCCGAGTGATGGTAAGTGGAAGCGATTTCAGAAGCACTGCAATGTGGTGGCGATTCTCTTTCGTGATACTGTGCACTTTCGTATCCAAACCCACGGAAGAAAGGAGTAGTGCAAGCGCGGGCGCAAGACCGTGCGGAGCAATTTCAGGTAAGATATTTTTAAGCGTTTTATTTTTATTTTTATCAAATGTTTTTACAAGATCCTTCTCCAATGAACCGAGATCGGTATCGGGGTACGCATCAATCTGCGCGGTCACCGTCCCCGCACGGAGTAATCCTTTCACCTCTCGCGCACTGTTTAAGATGAGCGGACCGGAAAGACCGAAATGAGTGAAGAGAATTTTCCCTGTTTTTGTAAATTTTTTTACTCCATCAAGAAAAAAACTTATTTTCATAAACGAGAGAGAAGCGCCGGAAATTTCTTTTACCCAGCGTTCCTTAACCGCAAGCGGCACAATATCCGGTGAGGGTTCAATAACCTGATGCCCCAAAGAACGGAGCCACGCAAATCCATCTCCCGTTGCACCAAGCTCCGGATGAGAGAGGCCTCCTGTCGCAAGAATAAGGGAGTCGGTATATAACTTTTCTTTGCCAACCAGCACTCCAATAATTTTCCCTTCATCGGTAAGAATTTTTGTTACTCGTCCGCCAAACTTTACCTTCACTCCACTTCCACGAATAAATTTTTCCAGAACGCGGAATACATCTTCCGCTTTTTGAGTCTTTGGAAAAGCACGCTTGCGTTCTTCCACCACAAGGGGAAGTCCTCGTTCCTCAAAAAAACGAAAAGTGTCTTTCATCCCGAATTGAGAAAAAGGAGAATAGAGAAAATCTTTTGCCACACCATAGTGTCGCAGGAGTCGCTCGCGATCCTCCTCGGCATTCGTAATGTTACAGCGACCGCCTCCTGTCGCTTTGAGTTTATCACCCAAGCGCTCATTCTTTTCTATAAGAAGAACGCGGCGGCCACGTGTGGCGGCATAACCGGCGGCCATCATTCCGGATGGTCCACCACCGATGACAATAACATCGTACTTCTGTAAGGGAGCGGAACTCATGGTTTCAGTGCGCGTAATTCCTCTTCGTGAACCTTCATCACTTCCATCATCGCTTTAGATTGCTCCATACCGCCACTGACCTTTGCTTGTACTTCAGCCGCGATGGCTTGAAAAAGCTCCGGATTTTTATTCACAATTGCGAGTACCATATCAATCTGTTCCTCCGGTATTCCCTGCCGCTTGAGCATTGCCTTCACAAAAAAGTCTTTTATCATATGCTCCAGTATACATACCAAGGGATATTTGACAACTATAAAAGAATAGCGTATGCTATTTTCAGTTAAGTTCTTATTACGGAGGAAAAATTATGGGTACTCACTTTGCAGAAGAAGTAGAAACAGCAGAACAAAGGGTAGCAAGACGGACGGAGGAGGCGTACGATCTTTTCGAACGAATCCTGAGCGATATGGATACTGGACACTTCACCCTAAGAGATGTCAACGAGGATGCCGGGGCGCTCGTTCGTGGAGAGGGAGGCAGTATCCCTTATTTTGCCTACAAACAGGAGCATCTGGATATCTTGGAGAAGATTGAGTGTATCGCCAAAAACGAGGATGGGAGCTACTATGTACTCCGTGATTCTCTAGACCCCTGTGAGCTAGATCTAGTGGATGAAGATATCCGCAGAGAGATATTCGGACCATCTTTCTTTCCACCAAAATCGGGAGAAGAGATTTGACTTCTCCCCCACCCCCATTCGCTGTGGCGAATGGGGGTTAATTTTATAGCTGACTGTTGACCCCCACAAAATCCTATTGGAACCAATTTATAGAGAAATTGAGCAAAGTAGAGTAAGGCTATTTTGATTTTGCTAAATCTTTAAATTACAGCCTTGTTTAGAATTAAAAGAAAAGAGCCGTACCTTGTGGTCGTGCTCTATGAGGACAAAGTAGCCCTTGGTCTACAGGCGAATGAATGTGTCAATTCTCACCAATTCACTCTGCAGGTCCTGCAGGGCTTTCTCTTCGTCGGGGGTCAGCTCTTGATTCGTCTGAATCGCTTTGCCCCGTTCGGGATGAACCCAGATCACGCCGCTTTCGTAGCAGAGTGAGACAAGCTTCTCTGTCAACGTTTTGGCGGCGGACATTCGCTGTTGGATAACCTCACCTGCCAATTGCCTGGCCAGTACATCTGGTTTAGCCGTGTTTACGATGTGTGGGCTGTGATCCAAATCCAGATGAGCGGTAAACCCTGTTCCTGTGGCCATTTTGGCGCATTCAATCAACACCTCTGCCACCTGCATTCCTGTTGCCATCGTTTTTTCCTTTCTGATCTCTGAATTATCAGACGAGCTCGTATGACATAAACCTACTCCGTTAGAAACAATAGCACAAGTAAAAATTAATGTCAAGTGGTGGACCTAGGGGGAGTCGGACCCCCGACTCATCCATGCCATGGATGCGTGTTACCACTATACTATAGGCCCGATTCGCACATTAAACCATTCCCCTTCCCTCTTCGCAACCAAAGACATCTTGTAAAGAAGAACAATTTGTGGTAAAGCTGACGCAGATTGTACTCCGACATTGGAGGGAGAAAAATGAATATAAAGACATTGATAGAAAATATCACTCTAGCAGGAGACGACCCCCTTGGTCGCCCAGCGAGAATTACGTTCAGATCTCCCCGTGAAAATACGCCCAACAATGGAAATCAAAGATACATGTGGTCATGGCAACGGGAAGAAGGACACCGTATTATCACAACCCCTATTCAGAGCTCGCTCATAACACAGCGGCCAAGAAGACTGGCTCTTAGTAAAGACAAAACCTGTCTTGAAGTAATAGAACATATTACTCCGTTACGGTGGTTCGGTATTCTTGGCATTACTCTTGATGGACAAGGTTGGCCACCATACTTTGGACGTTCGTATGAGTTTTACGATGCTCTACACCATTCATTAGGAGAATCAAATCAAAAAGTGAAATGGTGCACGGCCGGAAATTCTATTGCATTCTCGCATCGGGACAAACTGAGCGGACAAAGTATATTTACTCCATCGGAAGCTCCTGGACTACATGTGCATATCGCGATCAATTATCCTGGGCTGGGTAAGTACGACTTGTATCGTGCCATTCCTGAAGAACTCTTCCGCATCAAGGAAGATATGAAAGCATTCACTCCAGGCTTGCCACATTGGTTATACTTTCCCTCCTGCATCGGTAAGACTTTGGGATTGTGGAAGCACCATCAACATGTTGCGTGGGCGCGAGAAAAGGGAGTATCACCAGAGAGAATACTTAAACAATTTGCCGAACATCGTCTGGTAGACCTTCTTGGATCGCTTGCTTTTACTCATCCTTCTCAACTCCTTGCTGGCACCGTAGAAAGTATTTACGGAGGGCACCGGAGTGATATGATGCTTGTCCGCAAACTTCAGGAAAATCTGAAGGATGTAGACACGAGAGAGAAAGTGCTCACAGTACCAGCCCCGTCAGTATGACGGGGCTTTTTTATTTTCCTATGTTAGTATAGTATTTGTTTTGTTCCTCGCTTCGGGTATATAGTTTGGGCCGTTAGCTCAGTTGGCTAGAGCGCCGCATTTGCAATGCGGAGGTCGCGAGTTCGAGCCTCGCACGGTCCACCACTTCGTTCGCCGCGGCGAACTACGCGGTGCACGCACCAGAGTAAAATCGATCAGAGTATAATAAAAGTATCACTAGGGCGAAGTGGTGGCATTATTTCCCTTCCAGAGCAAGTGTCACGATACGATCTAAAAACATCACCATATTTGACAAAATAAAAACATATGCTACAATAGGGAAAGATCGTTGAAAGGCACGAGGGATACAAAAAGGAGTTAAATCAAATGAAAGTAGAACGATGGAGGTGTTGGATATGTGGCCATGAGTCTAAGGATCAAACAGAGTCATGCGAGAAACAAGGGCTCTGTGTTCCTTACTTCTCAATCGGGACTATAATAAAATTCCAAAGAGATCAAGGTCAAGGGTATTGGGTTGATGAGAACTGTGAAATTCTCGATATTCTATTTCCCTACCCTCCACGAGATAACCCTTTTGAAAAGAAGGAAAAGCCGAGATTCCTATTCAGTCACAACTACCAGGTATACTATCTTGTTCGCTTACTTCAGGAAAGACGAGATGCGAAACACTTCTTTGACCAAGAAAATAATCATCTTCTTCGTGAAGTACAGACACTTGACATAGTCAACGAGGACTGGGTCTATGACATTCCCAAGAATAGACCAGCTGCATCTTCATGGCAACAATTCTGTGATATGACACTGCGAAAGAATCCACAACTTCAAGATCGTTTACGGGACTTCACCGTGGAACTTACTAATCTTGACTGTTTAGGTCATTCTTAGTATCTACTCACAACATCCCCCCAGACAGCAACCACTGTCTGGGGGGATTTCTATTTCCCCTCCAGAGCAAGTGTCACAATGTGATCTAAGAAGTGATCATGACGGGCACCGGCGGCAGAGAGCGCCTTGGGCACCAATGACTCCGCCGTAAGTCCGGGGAGACTATTTGTTTCCAAAATAAAAATACCGCGAGTAGGATGCACAATAAAATCACTACGCGAATAGTGCGAGAGACCGAGCGCTTGATGAGCGCGTACCGCCATATCTTGCATTGCGTGCTTCACAGAATCATCAAAACGTCCGGGACATATCTCCTGTGAGATGCCACCGTACTTCGCCTCATAATCAAAGAATGGTTTTTCTTTCGGAGGTACAATTTCAATAGGAAAGAGTGGGTACACATCATAGCCACGATATTTATCCACCACACCACACGTTGCTTCCCTTCCGCGTATAAACTCCTCCACAAGAATTGATTTTGCCACACAGAAAGCGGCAGAGAGAGCTGTTGGTAAATCTTTGAGAAAACGAACGATCCGCACCCCCACTGAAGATCCGTTATCTACCGGCTTCACTACCCACGGCGGACCCATTTTTTGAAACACAATACGTGTTATATCTTCCGTTGGCATTTCTTCATTGAAGGTAAGCCCACGCGGAGTCTTCAACTCATGCGACACATAATATTCTTTTGAAAGTGCTTTATTCATGGAGAGCGCCGCGGCGAGAGAGCGTGGTCCCGTGTAAGGGATACCAACAGATTCCAGATAGCGTTGCACCTGACCATCCTCCCCGTACGTCCCATGGAGCGCATTAAAAACAACGTCAACCGAGTGCCGGAGTCTTTCCGGCGAAGTGGGAAGTCCTTCCATGAGCCACTCCCCTCCCTTGGTAAGTAAAATATCCCGTGGCTGATATTTCTCCTGCGGTAGATTACCCAACACAAAGCCTCCCGTTTTGAGGGATACTTCATATTCGGCGCTTGGACCGCCGCGCAGTACTCCTACGCGTACCTTCGCCATATTTTATTTTTTAAGCTTTTCGTTAATTTTAACCATCACGTCGTCGAGCGTGAAGTTAGCCTTGATGAGAAACTCGTCTGCACCGAGCTGTTTGGCGCGTTCAATATCTTCCTTCTGACCGAGGTTGGAAAAGACAACAACCGGCACATCCTTAAGTTCGGCGTTTGCCTTGAGCTTCCCGAGGACTTCAAAACCATCCAGACCGGGTAAGAGAAGATCAAGAAAAATGAGATTCGGCTTTTCCTGTGCGGCGGTAATCAATCCGCTTTCGCCATCTACGGCAACCACCACAACATAACCTTCTTTCTCTAAGCGTTTCGCGGTGAGTGAGCGGAGAAACTCATCATCCTCGACGATAAGTATTTTTAATTTACTGTCCATAGTGCTCTGTTAAACCTATAATATGTTTCCATTGTATCAGGCGTTGGGAAAAGCGTCCACCGAGTGTGCAGGGAGGGAGACATGGAAACTGGTCCCCTTCCCTTCCTCACTCTCGTACCAAATATTACCGTGATGCCCCTCCACAATACTTTTAACCACAAAGAGGCCAATGCCATTGCCGTTCGGATCCTGACGGCGCGCATTCTGTGCACGGTAGAACTTAGAGAACATTTCATCTCTGTCTGATTTTGGAATCCCGATTCCATCGTCAGACACAGTTACCGTTATTGTCGGGTTGCTGGAATTCGCCACTTTACTAGTATCCAGAGAAACATGGACTACCCCTCCATCCTTAGAATACTTCACCGCATTATCAATAAGGTTATCCAACGCCATACGAATCTTATCTACATCTATGGGAAGTAAAGGAAGTTCTGTTTCCGGCTTGGCATACTCAATACGTACCTCCTTAATTGCCGCCTGTTGTGTGAGGTCAGCAACCGCTCCTTCTATAATCGCATTCAAATCTCCAGGAGCAAGAGCGATCTTCAATTGGTCGTTATCTATTTTATCCAGATTAAGGATGTCGTTTACGATACGGATCATGCGCTCGGTATTCACTAATCCTTTTTCAAGCACAGAAACTTGTTCCGGATTCATCTCGCCAAAATTCTTTTTAATAAGCATATCCAGTGACCAGCGGATACCCGCGAGCGGAGTACGAAGTTGATGAGTCGCCACTGTTACAAAATCGGATTTAGCGCGGGCAAGCGTGGCGAGACGTTCATTCGCCTTCTCTACCTCAAACTCCTTTGCCTGAATGATTCGTTTTGAAGCATCATCCACCACGGTCACCTTCTCCCGTGCAGGTGATGTTGGGCTCGCATGAGGATTCTGCATCACCTCTAAGAGGAGTGCACGTTCATGAGCTACTCCCCCTAAGCGTATGGAAAGTACCGTAAGTGTTGCGATTACTCCAGTCAGAATAGCGGCAAAGGTAAAAATCGGCAGACGTATTGATATATCAAAGAAAAGCCCCCATGCACGCGTGTATTGCACAATTGTTTCCGAATAGGTGACATAGATAAGTGCAGGGGTAAGGGCAATCAATGCAGTGATAGCAGGCGCACGACTTTCCCAAAGAAGAGAGGAGGAGACAATAGGAATGAGCATGAAAAAAAACATGAGCGGTTCTTCGCTCACCAGCGCAACAAGAGTGATGAGAAGAATATCAAGCGCAATCTGCACTCCGCTCATCCAATTGATTGCATCACGTACCTCAAAGCGCTCAATAAGATACCAGCATACCCACATGAGGAGTGAAGATGCGTATGCGAAAGAAAAGAAAATGATGCCACGACGAGGAATCGCAAAGGTGTACACAGAAAATGCATACGACAACATTGCCGCACCATAGAGGAGCAGTATTGTGCTCACGTATAAAAGCCGCCCCCATACGAGCCAACGGTTCGCTTCGAGGCGTGCGTGATCCGATGGGATCAGTGCCATAGAAAAAATTATATCACTCACGCGCGCAACAACATACGCAATAGTCTGAAAATTGTTGAAAAACTATTTTATTTTTTCGCGGAGGTACCGATGATAGGCAATCGCAAAGCGATGCACTTCAGCATTTATGGCAAGGATGTCGTCGTGATAATCACGAATGAGTAACGCATCACCGATAAGATGGTCCGGTTTATGTCTCTCGTTTTTAGTAACGGCGATGACCGGAATCGTTAATCCTGCTTTTTTAAGAATTTCTTCTGCTACATTTTTTTGACCGAGGCCTCCATCAACCACTATGAGTGAGGGGTAGTGCCATTCACGATGGGTGAGCCGACGGGTGAGTACTTCTCTCAACGCACCCGTATCGTCATTTTTCTGCATACGGAGCTTAAACTTACGATACTCACCTTTTGCGAGCAGTCCGCCTTGCAGTACCACCATCACTCCAACCGCAGACGTACCAGAGATATGAGAAATATCGTACGCTTCAATACGCGCCCCATGAGTTGCTCCGAGCGTAGCTGAAGGGTTCTGATCTGCCTTAATCATGGCAACATCACGGATATGCGAAAGCGCAAAGAGTTGATCGCGAAGACGCGCCGCTTCTTCAAAATTTTTCTCCCGCACGACACTTTTCATTTCACTGGTAAGCACACGGGTGAGTTCGCTTTTCTTTCCTTTGAAAAAAAGTTTCAAATGTCGAATGCTCCGCGCATACTCGCGCACACGTATCCGTCCGTCACACACACCGGGACAGAGTCCTATCTGTGCATTGAAGCAAGATTTACCCTGAGCTTGTCGAAGGGCTTGCTCCTTAAATGGAACACAAGTGTCTCGGTACGGAAAAATTTTACGAATAATTTTCATCGCTGATTTTAATTCCGCACTGTGAGGAAATGGACCCGCCTGAAATTGGACGGGTATTTCAAAAAAAGGGAGATCCTTTGCGCGTACTGTCAGCACGCGAGGAAAATCCTCTTTAGTGATAAGTACATAATTCCAACTCTTGTCATCTTTTGCATCCACATTATAGGGAGGCTGGTATCGCTTAATAAGCTCCGCTTCCAAAATAAGAGCCTCTAAAACAGAGTCCGTTTTTTGAAACTCCACGGTGTTGGATATCTCCACCATACGGAGAATGCGCGGACCCCGCGCTTCAACAGTATTCTTGTTGAAATAGCTCTGTACTCTACTCTTGAGCGAGGTCGCTTTGCCAATATAGAGAATCCGCCTGCCCTCCTTAAACAAGTACACTCCCGGAACATCCGGTACCTTCAGCTTTGTGAGCTCTTGACTTTTCATTGGCTATAGTATATAATGATAGGTAGATAAAGTAAATATTGAAAAAGAGGAGGAAAGACAATGAGTTTTTTTAGAAGAATGTATCTAGCATTCCAGAGAATCTTTGGCTTTTCTATCACCAAGTGTTATGAGTTCCGCGAGCCATCAGACCCATTAGACATCCCCGCTTTCGTCCCACTCGCTCCCCAACCAATCGGCAAACTTGAAACGCGACACTTCAGTCCCAAGAGGCAGAATGATGCGCTCTCGGGATGTACATGCACGAGGGTCGGAGGAATCGTACTCGTTGAATGCGCGACACGAGCCAATTATCGTGGAGTGGTCCGAGCGATCGGTCGGGTCTGCGGAGCACAAGGAAGGGGCATTAACCATCTTTGTCAAGTACGGATGAGGTCAATTCTCATTCATGAGGAAGCAATGGCGGTGGTGGAAAAAGCCGCACGGGGAGCTTCATATCACGAACTCCGCGCTCTTGCCGCTTAACGAGAAAACCTCTTCAACCCAAGTAGCCCCCGCTCTGTAAACAACAGAGTGGGGGCTTTTTTATTAAAATGTTAAACACCGAGTGTTTAACATTTTTTGTGTTTTAGTGCGTGCTTCAGGTATTCGCCTGTGTATGATTTTGGATTGTTCACAATTTCTTCCGGTGTACCTTTTGCAATTACCTTCCCTCCTCCGTCGCCACCTTCCGGCCCCATATCAATCACCCAATCAGCACATTTAATCACTTCCATATTGTGTTCAATCACCACTACCGAATTACCACGCTCAATCAATTTTTTCAGTATCTCAAGAAGGTGTCGCACATCCTCGTAATGTAATCCTACCGTGGGCTCGTCAAGAAGATACATCGTTTTTGAAGTAAGCGGACGATACAGCTCGCTCGCAATTTTCATTCGCTGTGCCTCTCCTCCAGAGAGTGAGGTTGCGGACTGTCCGAGCGTAAGGTAACCGAGCCCCACTTCCACCAATGTCTGTAATCTGTCATTGATAGCAGGGATATCTTTAAAGAAGGAGCACGCTTCTTCAATCGTCATCTCCAATACTTCGTAAATATTCTTTTTTTTGTACCGTGCCTCCAAGGTTTCTTTTTGAAAGCGTTTTCCTTGGCAGATGTTACAGGGCACATATACGGTGGGAAGAAAGTGCATCTCAACTGCCAGCACTCCATTACCCTGACAAGCCTCACAGCGCCCACCTTTTACATTGAAAGAAAAGCGGCTCGGACCCCAGCCACGGACACGCGCAAGTTCGGTTGATGCAAAGAGGTCACGAATATGCTGAAAGGCTCCCGTATACGTGGCAGGATTAGAGCGAGGTGTGCGCCCAATAGGACTCTGATCAACAAGAATGTAACGACCGAGGTACTCGGTACCCAAAAACTTGGCACAGTTAAAAATTTTATTTGAGCGATAACGACGATCAAAGCGCGCAGAGAGATTTTCGTGAAGAAGATTATAGAGAAGCGTTGATTTGCCCGATCCAGAAACCCCAGTAATTGCGACAAGCTTCCCCAGCGGTATTTCTATGTTCTGATTGATGAGGTTGTGTACCGTGGCACCCACAATCTGAAGTGTCCCCTTTTCACCTGTACGACGTACAGCCGGCACTTCAATCTTTTTTTCACCACGTAAGTATGAAAGGGTGAGCGACTGACCTCCTTCTTTTTTTTGCGTTAATAATTTTTGCGTTTCTCCCGCCGCAACCACATAGCCACCATGCACGCCAGCTCCTGGACCGATGTCTACCAAATAATCCGAAGCAAGAATAGTGTCTTCATCATGTTCTACGACCAAGATACTGTTCCCCAGATCACGAAGCTCCTCAAGAGTCGCAATGAGTCGGTCATTGTCGCGCGCGTGGAGTCCAATGGTCGGTTCATCCAGCACATAGAGCGTGCCGGTCAAACGCGAGCCGAGCTGAGAAGCGAGGCGGATGCGCTGTGCCTCACCGCCGCTTAAGGTATTCGCACGACGATCTAAGGCTATATATGCAAGCCCTACATTTAACATGAAGTCTAAACGTGACTCTATCTCTTTTAGCACAACACTCGCAATCTCTCTGTCTTTTGACGAGAGTTTGATTTTTTTGAAAAAATCACGCGCAGAACAAATAGAGAGTGCAGATACTTCTACAATATTTTTTCCATTCACAAGCACCTTGAGTGCCTCTGGGCGCAAGCGCGCGCCATCACACGCCTCACAAGGTTCCGTACCGAAGAGATGCTTGGTCCCTAAACCATTACACGCCTCACAGGCACCAAAAGGAGAATTGAAGGAGAAGAGACGTGGCTCCACTTCTGGGTAGGAGAAACCGTCGTAGGGACAGGAAAATTTAGAGGAAAGGATGTGAGATTCTTCCCCAACAATAACCCGTACCAACCCATCGGCTTCGGTAAGTGCTCGTTCCACCGCTTCAAAAAGCCTTTCCTCTGAACTTTTTTTATCCAATTTCCAATCTTCTGGGGTAAGTTCGTCAATTAAAATATCAATGTCATGTTTTGTATAACGACCAAGGATGATACGCTCACGTAAATTTTTCCGTTCTCCATCTATGAGCACCTCACGATAACCCTTGTCAATAAGATCGTAGAGAAGTTGATAGTATTCACCTTTGCGACCACGCACAATCGGCGCATAGATACAGGTTTGCGTACCACCCTTTCCTATTTTTTCCCGAATGAGTGAAATGATTTCTTCATTAGAAAGTTTTTGGATTTCGCGACCACAAGTGAGACAGTGAGGTTTCCCTACACGAGCAAAAAGTACACGGAGATAATCATAAATTTCAGTAATAGTTGCAACCGTTGAACGCGGATTATTCGAACGGGATTTTTGATCAATAGCGATAGCCGGTGAGAGACCGCTAATCTCATCAACATCGGGCTTTTGCATCTGGCGTAAAAATTGTCGCGCATAAGAAGAGAGGGATTCCACATAACGACGCTGACCTTCTGCAAAAATAGTATCAAAAGCAAGCGAACTCTTTCCCGATCCTGAAAGACCGGTAAACACCACTAATTTGCCTCGGGGTATTTCCAGGCTGATATTCTTTAAATTGTGCGTCCGAGCACCTTTTATAATAATTTTTCCTTCACTTTCTTTTGCCATACAACATAAACTGCCCCCGATTTGCCTCTAGGGGGTAGCTATCGCTATTCTAACACAACGCTAAGGAGTGTCTATGGCAACACTCCCTGTGAGTATAGGAACAGAAAGATACACTTTTCCGAGAACCGCCCCCGCCGTCATCGCAAAAAAGAATATAAAAATAAGTATAACCAGTGTAGGGGCAGTATAGTGCACAACTTTTATTTATTCAGCAAAACTTGCCGTCTCCGCAGACACGCTACGCATACTAAGCACATATGGAGCGATGGCTATTCCAGCCGCAAGAGCGAGAAGCGCGACTGAAGCATAGAGTGCTTTCATCATCTTTTCTTCCCGACGACTCTTTCCCCTTTTACTCATACATAAAGGATTACTTTTAATACAAAAAGTATACCACAAGGAACAAGGAATACCTGTTGATTATTTCCCCTCCAAGGCGCGGATTTCGTCGCGGAGGATAGCGGCCGTTTCAAAATCCAATTTTTTTACCGCATCATTCATGAGTCGCACTTTCTCACGAATGAGTTTCTTCTTATCCTTACCAAATACTTTTTTATCCAAAGCAAGCTCTGCTAATACTGTCTTGTCGTGAAGACTTTCGAAACTTTCAGTAATGTCTTTAATACTCTTATGAATTGTTTGCGGCGTAATTCCATGTTCTGTGTTATACGCAATCTGAATACTGCGACGACGATTCGTCTCGTTAATGGCGCGCTCCATAGATCCGGTTAAGGTATCCGCATAGAGAATCACACGGCCAGCGGCATTGCGTGCCGCACGCCCTATCGTCTGAATAAGAGAAGTCTCTGAACGCAAAAAGCCCTCTTTGTCCGCATCCAAGATGCCTATGAAAGACACCTCTGGAAGATCCAATCCCTCTCGCAAGAGGTTTACTCCCACCAGACAATCAAATCCACCATCCTTTGTACCGCGGCGGAACTCGGTGAGAAGCTGGATACGCTCTATAGTTTTTACATCACTATGCAGATACCGCGCGTTAATATTGTGCTCTTTCAGGTATACACTTAAATCTTCCGCCATTTTTTTGGTAAGTGTCGTTACCAAAGCCCGATCCCCTTTTTGAACAGTCTTTACCACTTCGTTTATAAGGTCTTGAACCTGCCCTAGGTAACTCCCTTTTTCAGTAATGGGACGAATGTTCACTTCCGGATCAATCAAACCGGTGGGACGAATAACCTGTTCCACCGTTTGTGTGCTCTGTGCACGCTCGTAATCACCGGGGGTTGCACTCGTACAAATGAGTTGTCCGATACGTTCTTCAAACTCTGGGAAAGTAAGTGGGCGATTGTCGCGTGCGGAAGGAAGACGAAAGCCGTGTTCAATAAGTGTCTTTTTTCGACTCTGATCTCCTGCATACATCCCCGCAATCTGCGGGATACTCACGTGTGACTCATCAATAATGGTAAGAAAATTTTTTCCACTTGCTCTGAGTCCCGTCGAAGAGAAATAGGAGAGAAGGGTATCAGGTGGAGATCCCGCCGCACGTCCCGAAAGATGGCGTGAGTAATTTTCTATACCATTGCAATAACCGACTTCACGGATCATAGCAATATCATACGTTGTCCGCCGCTTGAGCCGATCGGCTTCAAGAAGCTTTCCTTCTCTCTCAAATTCCTTAAGCTGTCCATTCAGTTCTGTCTGAATAGACTTCACTGCCGCCTCACGTGCTTTTTTAGTAGTGACAAAGTGCTTAGCTGGAAAAATAAAAATATTATTTTCTTCGCGCATAATACGACGGGAGACTGGGTCAATGACGGTAATACCGGTGATAACCGAACCTTCCAAACGTACGCTGTATACAAGGATCTCGCCGGTTGGCATAATCTCAATGGTATTACCGGTAGGACGGAAACTTCCTGGGGTAAGATCAGCCGTCGTACGCTCAAAACGCACTCGGACAAGATGGTGGAGAAGCTCGCTACGCGAAATATGCTCCCCAATAGAGAGTCTCACATTTTCTCGTTCATATTCCTCGGGACTTCCCAATCCGTAGATGCATGAGACAGAAGCGACAATAATGACATCCTTCCGTGTGAGAAGCGCTTGCGTGCTGGCATGGCGGAGACGGTCAATCTCCTCATTGATAGAGGCGTCCTTCTCTATGTACGTGTCGGTGATAGGAAGGTAAGCCTCCGGCTGATAGTAATCATAATAGGAGACAAAGTAATGCACGGCATTCTCGGGGAAAAATTGCTTGTACTCCTGTGCAAGTTGAGCGGCGAGCGTTTTATTATGCGCAATCACGAGGGTCGGCTTTTGTACTGCCGCAATAACATTGGCACAGGTAAATGTTTTTCCAGAGCCGGTCACACCTAAGAGTGTCTGGCAACGGTTGCCTTTTTTGAGTCCCTCCAGCAATTGCGTTATTGCTTTTGGTTGGTCACCAGCGGGAGCAAAGGGTGACTTGAGTTTGAATACCCCTGTGGACATCGCACTAAATTACCACATCCGTCAACTAATTGACAGGTGTAGCAATGGTGCTACTGTGTGAGCAGAAGCTCTTTTCGGAAAACTAGGAAAACAAGCTCAAAAAAAACAGCATCATGTAGTAGAATCGCCGCGTGCGAAAAAAAGGTCAATTAAAGCGGGAGCTTCCTAGTCCGATTACCTTCGAGCGGTCCCATTACAACGAGTGGGACCGCTTTTTTTATTTTAATTTATTCGCCTATTCGCATGAATTATATGTAATAAAACCCTCACGATCGTGAGTGATTTATTATTTTTGATATATTGAGAAAAATTTTTGCGAGTATTCGGTGAGAGTATCATCAAGAATTGCGGCACGGAGCTCCTCGGTAAGGCGAGTGAGGAAACGGAGATTGTGTATCGTTGCAAGCGTGCCTGCCAACATCTCGTGCGCACGAAAAAGGTGCGCAAGGTACGCGCGAGTAAAGTGTGTACACGTATAACAGTCACACTCTTTCTCAATGGGAGAAAAATCTTCGCGGTATTTTGCATTACTAATATTCATTCTCCCCTCCCTCGTATACAAGGAACCATTCCGCGCATTGCGCGTCGGTGTTACGCAATCAAACAAGTCGCATCCCGCAATAACCGCACGAACAATATCTTCCGGCTCACCAATACCAAGCAGATGCCGCGGTTTATCTTCGGGAAGTATCGTATTCACCCAACCAACTGCGGTATCTAAATCGTCTTTATTGAAAGAGCCCCCGATGCCAAAACCATCAAATCCGCCAGCGGGCGGACAGAGCTCTTTTACGTATCTCGCGCTCTCTTCTCGTAATTCCCTCACTCTCCCCCCTTGTACAATACCAAAAAGCAGTTGTTCTCCACCAAGTTTTTTATGCTCTATAAGACAACGCTCTGCCCATCGATGCGTCCGCTGGAGCGCTTCTTTCTGATACTCGTCACTCGCATGAGGAGAGGTGCACTCATCAAACGCAAATATAATGTCTGCTCCAAGATCATGTTGAATTTGAATTGAGCGCTCGGGTGTAAAAAAATGTTCACTTCCATCCAGATGAGACTTAAAGGCCACCCCATCTTCTGTGACGGTCGCGAGCGGAGGCTCTTCGGATAACTGTGGCCTGACTTCAGTCATCTTGGATGCTATTTTACTGACTCCCTTTTTATATGCCGCTCCAAGTGAGAACGCTTGAAAGCCTCCCGAGTCTGTTACCGTTGGTCCGTCCCAGTGCATAAAAGTTCCTAGTCCTCCCGCTTTTTTTATCGTCTTCTCTCCGGGCTCCAAATAGAGGTGATAGGTATTTCCCAGCACGACCTGCACACCACTCCCCCGTACCAATTCCGGGGTAAGAGACTTCACCGTTGCTTTAGTTCCCACAGCAACAAAAGCCGGAGTTGTAATGACACCGTGAGGAGTTTCCAAAATACCGGCGCGAGCGAGTGTTCCAGAAAGACGTTTCTCTATGTGAAATGACGACATGCCGTCACTATAGCACAGAGTGCATAATTTAGTTGCAAAAAATTAAAAGTCGTAGTATAATGTACTTAGATCGCGTTAGATCATAGTCCGGAGGTAGCCTATGAAATGACGCCGCTCTCACTGACGCAGAAAACGTCTCCTTGACTCGATTTGGTGGGAATTTCTCCGAACATACCGACTTCTTTCCCCCTACGAGGCGGGCATAAACAAACTGAGAACTAGACACACTCATTGCGTTATCTGCGTGAGAGCAAAAAAGGGAGTACTATTGTACTCCCTTTTTTTATTTCTGCTTTGAAAGCGCGAGCGCTCCGTACAGTCCACCGAGATCACCGAGCGCCGCATGGAGAAGCGGCGGACAAGTTCCATATACCGTCAACATCTTAGTGAGATACTCTTGCACTACGTTAAGAGGAATGCCAATTTCATTCATCATACTTCCCCCCAATACCACACAATCAGGGGACCAATGCACAATGGCATTATTAACCCCGATAGCAAGATGATGGGCAAGTTCTTTCCATACATCAGGATTGGTAATATCTTTCGGATGTGTTCCATATTTACTCTCTATCGCCGAACCAGAGATAAGTTCTTCAAGGGTATGCGTACCGTCAACAATTTCCGCGCCCGGCTCAAAACCGAGTGCATTCTCATCAATACGTCCATTTGAAATTTTAGCACCACCTACACCGGTAGAGATAGTAAGATAGGCAACGATGGTGGAACCTTTTCCTGCTCCGTACACCGCCTCTCCAAGACCAACAACTGCCGCATCATTTTCAATTAGTACCGGCGTATTAAAACTTTTCTGCAATGCATCACGGATTGCAAAGCCTTCCCACATCGGGAGACGAGGATGATCACGAAGCGTGCCGTGTATGCGATCGTAAGCTCGTACTCCTGCATACACACCTTGAATGTCGGAATCTCCCACGAGTTCCTTGGCAGTGGTTGCTATGGTGCGCATTGCCTCATCCCCCGTCGCGGGAGTTTCAAGAATACGTGGAGCACTAAACTCTTCTCCTGCACCCGCTGTGGCGATACGCATTTTTGTTCCGCCAATATCAAGAAGAATATTCATACTTATGATCGGGAAAGGTACCCTCTCGTCTCACGTTTATAATCTTCAACATTCGGTTGATCAAATGCGTTCACTCCCATGAGTTTACCCACGTACATGACCGTCATCATTTGCCACATAAGAAACTGTCCCAAAGATCGTTCTCCGGTGTCCGGAAGTACTGCACTCACAAAAGGTAATGTATGGCTCTCATATGCATCTTCTACCCCTTTGCGTATCGCACGATTTATCTCATCAATACTCTTTCCGGTAATACCTGGGGTAAGATGCTGGGCAAGTTCTGTATGAGAAAGACGTAACACTTCTCCCTCATACGTAGAAACGAAAGTGGTAAAAAAATCTTTTGGTCCGCCGAGAAAGAGTTGCGCCATAGAATGCAGGTCTTGTGGTCCGACAGCAATAATAGGAAGTATTCCCTTCCCCTCTTTTCCCAGACTTTCCGAAAGAAGTTGACGATACCAACTCCCCATTCCTAAAAGCGTTGAATCAAAAAGGAAAAGTGCGTGCGAATGCATCCCCTTTTCGTAATGGTAATGAAGTGCGGCGGCGGTAAACAATGCCGGATTTTCATCAGGATCAGAATCAAGACAACGTGCACGCATTGTCCGTGCTCCTTCAAGAAGAGAAAATACATTTATACCGGCAACCGCAAGAGGGAGAAGGTGTGCCAATGAAAAAACAGAGAAACGCCCGCCAACCAAATGCGGCGTCTCTCGGACCTGCATACCGTGAAGTCGTGCCTGCTCCATCAAGGGAGAAGTGGTATCGGTAAAAAAGATGAAGCGGTCTTGTACCGAACCAAAGCGTCCCCGCAGATACTCGGCAAGCACTTCATATTGAGCGATCGTTTCCGCAGTTGTTCCCGATTTGGTGGAGACAAAAACAAGGATTTCTTCCGGCGTATGAATCCCGCGATCTAAGAGCGTAAGCAGATTCTTCAAAATACTGGCGTTTAATCCATCCAACACAATGAGTTTTGGTGTTCGCGGAAGAAAGGCATCTGTCCACGGATAACGCGCAGTATAGACACTGTAGGCTCCAAGAGCGGATCCGCCTGAACCAATAAGGATAATGTACGAGAGTTTGTTTGTTTTAAGACGTGGGGTAAGAGATTTCAAAGTTTCTTCCATTCCTGAATCAAAGGGAAGGCGTAGAGAAGATTCCGGAAAATCATACTCCTCCGATTCAGTCACCGTTATAAGGTGAGTGCGATAACTGTGTAACTCTTCCGCACGGCGCTGTATTTCTCCTTCCGGCACAAGCGCTTTTTCCCGATGAGCAAGGATAAGATGCTTCATATTTCTTTTTGTATTACTTCGTGACCACCAAACTCATTGCGGAGGGCAGAGAGAATCTTACCTGCATAGCGTGGTGACGTTTCTGATTCTCGACGCACCGTGAGTGCCCCTTCAATAATAGGAACAGGTACTCCTTTCTCTTTCGCATAGGAAATTGTCCACTCACCCTCTCCTGTCGCAGTAACAGAACCTGAAATAGCCTCCAGATTTGCACCGTAACTTTTATACGCATCGGCAAGCCAACCCATAAGACGAGAGGTAATGACACTGTTGTGATTATAAAGCTCCGCAATACGGGGAAGATCAAGAGGAAAGGGTGCTTCCTTCAATACGTCAAAACCTTCCGCGATCGCCTGCATCATTCCATATTCAATAGCGTTATGAACCATTTTTACAAAATGTCCCGCTCCCGTCTCTCCCATATATCCGTACCCACCGTTTGCAGAGAGCGAATCAAAAAGCGTCTCACAACGTTCATACGCGGCCTTTTCCCCTCCCACCATAATACAAGTACCATGTCGTGCGCCGTACACTCCTCCGCTAATCCCCACATCAAGAAAAGAAATTCCTTTTGCAGAAAAACGAGTATGCCGTTCTATTGATTTTTGATAGGGAGAATTACCCCCATCAATAATCGTATCTCCAGAACAGAGGTGGGGCTCAAGTTCTACGAGGACTGACTCAACCGCCTCATGGGGAACCATAATCCAGATAAGACGAGGAGAAGGAAGTTCCTTAAAAAATTCGTCATAAGAATACGCGGGAGTTGCTCCGGCCGCCTGCGCTTGGTCAACGGGCTCGCGAGAGCGATTATATGCAACAACATGATGTCCGTGCTCCAAGAGATTGAGCACCATAGGGTACCCCATCTTACCAAGACCAATATATCCGAGTGTCATATGTCTTCTATTGTACAACAGCAGTCCCCAGCTCTCTAGTTCCCTGTGTATACAACATGAGAGGAACAGATTCCCACACGGAGAGGATTGATGCGATAAAATTCCATGAGGCAAGAACTTCCTCCGTTGAAGTAAAGAGGGTTGTATCTCCGCGAAGACCATCATAGAGAATACGTTCATAAGCGCTGGGCGATTCCGGACGTGTGTGCGTATCAGTATAATGGAGAACCAATGTACGTTCTTCTACATCAAGAGAAAAACCTGGTTTTTTTGCCAAAAAAGTAAGGGAGATTCCCTCTTCCGGTTGTATGCTAAAACTAAGACGATTCCCTTCTGGACATACTCCCGCAGAGGGGAAGCAGGGAGCTCCCGGCTTAAAGAACACGGTAATCTGCACTCGGTCTTCATAGAGATACTTACCGCTTTCCAGAACGAAGGGAACACCTTTCCATCGCGGAGTATTAAGGGAAGTGGTTACCTTAAAATAGGTCTCGGCACCCTGTTCACCCAATGAGCATTCCCTACAGCGTCCTCGCACCACTCGGGAGAGAACATCGCGATCGGTGACAGGAATGAGAGATTTCAGTACTGCACCACGAGCCGCGCGAATACTTTCTGGATTCAAACTTTCTGGTCGCTCCATAGCAATGAGAGCCAACATCTGGAGAAGATGATTTTGTCCCACATCCTTGAGTGCTCCCGTATCGGAATAAAATGCGGCACGTGTTTCTATCGCCCCCTGTTCGGAGAGAAGAATATGAACGGATTCAACATACTCTCTATTCCATACCGGCTCAAAAAGAGTGTTGGAAAAACGAAACGTAAGAATATTCTGAAGAGTTTCTTTGGCAAGATAATGATCAATGCGAAAAATATGTTCTTCGGGAAATAAGGTTCCCAGTTTCGTATCCAAGGCTTCCGCGGTTTTTGTATCACTACCAAACGGCTTTTCAATCAAGATACGAGACAGATTTTTTTCTTGAGAACGTGCGGTGAGGTCGGATTCGGAAAGATGGATGACGATAGCTTCGTACAGTGTGGGAGGAATTGCAAGATAGAACAATCTTTCATATCCGTTAAATGTGGAAAGCACCTCCGAAAGTGTTTTATATGAGGACGTCTGCGTGATATCAAGCTCGCAATAACGAATACGTGAGAGAAACTTTTCCACAACAACATTCTCATACCCGTGACCATGCTCGTCTAATTTCTCTCGTACCACAACGCGAAATGAATGCTCATCATAAGACTTACGCCCCAGAGCGATAATCTGGAACTGTTTAGGTAATTGTTTTTTTCCAAAAAGGTTAAGGAGTGCGGGAAAGAGCTTGCGACCAGCCAGATCGCCTGTCGCACCAAAAATAACAATAACTACTCCCTTAGTCTGCATCGGCTATAGTGTAGCACGGTCTAAAATCCGTTCAGAGGGTCACAGGCCTTGCAGATTCCAAGCTCTTCAAGCTTATCTAGATAACTGACAATCGCATGAACAAAAGCCGCGTGGCTCCACACGAGCGGTGCGGCGGAAAGAGCGACGCCAACATATGGGTTAATTTGTTCGGGAAGCACTCCGCTTTTATCGGCACGAGAAACAACCCACGAAAAAATGCTTCTCACACGATCAAGGTCGCGATCGTTTGTGGCCACCGCAATTAAATATTCAGCAAGCCATAAGGTCGTCACAATCCAAGGGTTACCAGGGGTATTCCCGCCAGAATGGTAATAACGATCGCCTTGGTAACGTGCAATGCCACCGATAAAAGTTTTTACCGTAAGATCTTCCTCTGTTTTTTTCATTGCACGAATAAGACGAAGGTCGTCGGGGGGAAGCACTCCAAACGCAAATATCCCATACGCACTGGAGGAATCTACCGTATCATCACGGATTATTTTTCCATCCCGTATTGAAATGGATTTTGCAAAATACCCTCCTTCCTCATTGTAGAGATGAGTAAGAATAGCTTCTTTCATCTCCCTGGCAGTTTCGGCAAAGCGTGTCCGGCTCTTTGCCTTACCGAGGATCTCTGCAAAACGCGAGGCCGCGATAAGCGCACCATACACACTTGCCGCAGTAAAAGTATGAGTACCAAACTTTTCCTCCCAGAGATCATGACTGGGAAGTGGGAGTCCTGTTTTTTCATCCCGATACGAGACAAGAAAGTTGGCCGCACGACGAATGAGTGAATTATAAATAGATTCAATAAATTCCAAATCTTTAGTAAACTCGTAATGCTTTGAGAGTGCAATAAGTGTAAGAGCTGTTTCGTCTTCTTGTATGGGAAGTTGTATTTCGCGCGTATTTTTATCTATCCATCCGTGCCAAGAACTGCCCAGTGATTTATCTGGACTATATTTATGCATAAAGTACCCCTCATCAGTAATTACTTCGTTTGAGAATTCAAAAAAACGCTGGCAGACAGTAAAGTCACCGACACGATCAAGTGCCATTGAGGAGAAAGCCGCATCACGGTGCCAAATATAACAATAATTATCCTTTCCGCCCTGTTGCATCATACTGGAATCGCTGGAAGCAATAATTGCTCCTTTTTTATCTGTATGAGCACGAACAATAAAAAGTGATTTTTTAAAAAGTGTGACAATGTCCGGTGCGAGTTCATGGAAGGTAAAGTTTTGTCTATTTATCCACGCGCTCCAATAGTCTTCTGTCGTTTTAATCATGTGCGCAGGACTCTTTTCCTGTACCATCGTATTCAAATGTTTTACCGTCCGATGGGTTTTACCCACACAGACCCAGTAATAGATCGTCTTTTCTTCTCCCGGACCAAAATTACCGGAAAGCCCGATGACAGAATCTGCCATACCGTGCTCAATCGGGTTCTTAGCAAGTTCGCCATCTTCAGCATCTTTATGCGTCCCCTCCTTTCCTTCTGAATCAAAGACGCCGGTTGAGTAATCGTCAAAAGGACGTCCTTCCATCTTAGCGTTAATAAGAAAAACTCTCCGACCACGATAATGAATGATGGTCTGTGTACCGGGGTCAAAGTAAGCGGTATGCGCACGATGAGATTCGGCGATTTCAAACTGATGAGAAAAAAATATCTTAAGAGAACGATTGACTCCCTGCAAATTTTTTACCGTTATCTTACGAAAAAAAATATTTTTCTCATTATAGACAACATCGCTGGCAACCAGCGAAACACCAAGATCGCGATTTTCCGCAGTAATAACACTGGAGAGGGATTCTTCCCTACTTCCTACTGAAACCGTCCATGAGGGATCAGAGAGCCACGCAAGTTTACCGGCTCCACCGGAGGCGGGGTTGGACGCATATACACCGACGCGATGAACAAAATTTCCCCCGATATGATTTTCAAGACCAACATAGGGGTAGTAGAAGTCACGCACTTGACCCTCGTGATCAATACCAACGAGAATACTCCCATTCCCGAGTGTGAGGGCTCTTGCCATAACAAAATGATACCACGCGCACTGTAATTAGTTCGGTGGATAAAAGAAAAACCACCACACTGATTTTTGGTAACATTCTATTTTGTTTTTATTTCTTAAAACTATGCAGGGGCATGTAGTCGTAATTTCAAATCCTCCAATACATTCATATACGAGATGAACGCATCATAGGGAGATTCGTAGGGATTGAAGTACTTATGCACATCGCCATCATTCCACCACTTGGTACACATATAGTAGAAGTGATCCGAGGTGGTAAGTCGCCGCCAGTCCTCCACAATGCGTCGATTGCCACTTTTCTTTACCTCCCCTTCCAATGCATACAATTTTCCGATGGCATCGTGTTGTATATCATTGGAGAGCCACGCAGAGAGGTCACGTTCAGTATCTGCCCACGAGACGTAGTGTGGAATATCCAATTCCGAGACCGGCTCATAGCGTTCTGCCGCTTCAGATACGGTGACAAAATCATTGTCGGGATGTCTTAAAATTTCCCGCGGGAGCGATTCCAAAAACTTAAAGATTCCCGTATCCTCCCACTGATGCTCACCAAAAGTCTCATAGTCCATAAAGAGATTCACTACATTACCATTCCCATTTATCGCGTTCACCCACTGTGAAAATTTTGGTGCAGTAAGGGGATACTCCGCCCATGAACGACTGCCAAAGCGGAACGCAATGTCATCCGAAAGTTTGTAATTCTTGAGCATGAGCTTAATCCCTCCTGCCCCCTTTGGCGTATACAAAAAATTCGGACTGCGCCAACCCAGCACATGATCAGCTCCCTCGGCAAGAATGCCGATGTATCCGAGCTCTGCCGCCACCTGCGCCACTTCGTTACTAAAAATAAGCTCAGTATTTCTGAAAACTTTTGGCGTTACACCAAAGAGCGAATGCACCTTGATGCGGTGGAGCTTCACCTGCTCGGCAAATTCCTCACGCGAATAAAGAAAAGAGAGAGAATGATAGTAGGTTTCAGAAAGTAATTCCGCACGGCCGGTATCAACCAGCCGGCGAAAGGAATCCAATACGTCGGGACCAAAACTTTCCATCTGCTCCATAAAGACTCCAGAGAGTGAATAACTTACTCGGAACTCGGGGTGATGTTTGAGGAGTGAGAGCATCACTGCGTTAGCGGGTAAATAGGATTTTTCGGCAACCTTTCTGAAAATTTTTTCATTATTCAGGTTAGTTGCGGATTGATCATCAAAATATTTATTTCCATTTCCAATATCAAAAATCCTGAAGCGCTTCACACGCCACGGCTGATGAACTTGGAAATAAAAACAGACTGAAGCCATTATGCAAATTGGGGAACTAACGACTGGTATACTCCAAGGAGTTTTTGTGCCGCTTTTGACCACGTGATAGTCTCAACCTCCTTGCCGCCATTTTTGCGCAAAGTCTCTTTTAGTGAATCATTTCGTAACATCACGACAATTTGATTTGCCATCTCATCAATGTCCCAAAAATCACTTTTTAACGCATGAGAGAGAACCTCCGCCACACCAGACTGCTTTGAGATAAGCACCGGAGCACCGTTTGCAAGCGCCTCCAAAGGAACAATACCGAAAGGTTCGGAGACAGAAGGCATCATCACCACATCTGCCGCCTGATAGACACGGTCTCGTTCCTCATCCCACAGTGCCCCGACAAAAAAAACTTTATCCGAAATACCGAGCGCAACCGTCTCACGTATCATTTGCGGGAGCATATCACCGATGCCGGAAACAATGAAGAGTGCCTCTGGACAGTACTCAAGTACACGTTTTGCAGTACGAACAAAATAATCAGGACCCTTCTGCAAGGTAATACGTCCATGAAAAAGTATAATCTTTTTCCCCGCGCGTTTAAGCGCATCCAGATTAGAAGGAAGTGGTTTAAAATCGTGCGTCTCTACACCATTATGTACTACCTCTACTTTATCCGGTGAGATACCATATTTTTCTACAATAATATGTTTAGTCCATGAGGAAACCGCGATGACCTTATCTGCTTCTTGCATTCCTTTTTTTTCAATTTCAAACACGCGAGGATTGGCACTGGTTCCACCACTCCTGTCATATTCTGTTGCATGGACATGCACCACCAGAGGTTTTCCACTCACGCGCTTTGCTTCAAGACCCGCAAGAAAAGAGAGCCAGTCATGCGCATGAATTATGTCAAATGACGATGTGCGTGCAATATCTGCCGCCTTAGACGCATACAGTAATACCTCTTCAAAAAGTGAGGAACCGTACATACCTCCACCGACCGCATAATATGAAGAGAGATAACTTCCTTCTGTGACGTACGGATAGAGTAACGAATTTACTCCGGTTGCAATAATGTCAGGAACATCCGCAAAAGAAAAATCCATATAGGTAACATCTGGATCCATTCGCTTCGGAAGTACGAAGCGAACTTTTACTCCTTCTTGTGCGAGTGCACGAGACAAACCAAAACAAGCAACGCCCAAGCCACCGCTTGACCGTGGAGGAAACTCCCAGCCGAACATGAGCACGCGGAGTGCCATATATATAGTATACAGCGGGAAGCACAAAGAGACGGTGGAAAACCTTTCGTTTTCGAATGGTGCACCCTGTAGGAATCGGACCTACGACCTTGCGAATGTGAATCGCACGCTCTAACCAGCTGAGCTAAGGGTGCTTATGGATTGCTTTCGCCCAGAATACGATGTTTAGGTGCGGCGTGCAAGATAGGCGCCACCGCCTGCGCGAAGCGCATTGAGGATAGGGAAAATATCGGTTACAAAGTTGTACGCGGAAGCGCCAATAGGGTCAAGAACGTGCATGAACACAAGACTAAGTCCGACAACGTTCACAATGCCCCAGATCCAAAAATTCTGACGGACTACAGCCATGGTAGAACGAGCAAGGAGAATAGATTCGGGAATACGGTTCAGGTTATCTTTCATGAGCGTTATATCCGACGCTTCTACCGAAACATCGGCTCCATTCTTCCCCATAGCAATGGAGACATCGGCAAACGCGACAGATGCGGCATCGTTTACCCCATCGCCAACCATAGCAATAATGCCTGGATGCTTTTTTTTGAAATCTTCTATATACAAAACCTTTTCTTCGGGAGTGACACCTGCCTGTATATCGGTAATACCCACCTCCTTAGCAACAAGCTCCGCGGCATAGTGGTTATCTCCCGTGAGCATTGTCCACCCCTGTACGCCGAGGGCACACGTTTCTGCAATTGCTGAACGGGCATGAGTCCGGAGCGTATCGCGAGAAATAAGCATGCCAATAACATCATCCTCCGTTCCCATTAAAGTTACCGAATATCCCTCCCTACTATATTTTTCAAAAAGATGATTCTGTTCCGAGAGAAGATGCATACCGTGCCGCTCAAGAAATGATTTTCTTCCAAAAAATACTTCGGTACCACGAACCGTCCCTCGTAATCCGTCACCGGGATCTTCGTGAACATCATCGGCTGTATGAAGATCAATCCCCTGCTCTTTGCAATGAGCGACGATTGCCTTTGAGAGAGGGTGGCGCGATTGAAGCGCAAGAGACCCTGCCAGAGCGAGTACCTGTGGAAGACTCTTTCCAAAATGTTCTACGTGCACAACAACCGGCTTCCCCACCGTAAGTGTCCCTGTCTTATCGGTCATGATATAGGTAATCTGTGGTATCTTTTCCAATACATCCGCGCCTTTAATTAAAATGCCTCGCTTTGCGGCACGGGCAATGGCGACAGTGAACGCGAGAGGAACACTGACTGCAATGTCGTCTGCGCACGCAACAAGGAGAATAGAAAGGACTAAACGTAGATCGTGAGTCAAAATATATGTAAGAAAGGATACGATAAAAATCCCCGCGATATACCAGATGGTAAAACGGGTAACAATGCGATCAGTTTTTGCCTTTTTTTCACCCGCACCCTCAATGAGTGCAATTATTTTTGAGAGCGTCGCATCTTCCCCAACCCGAGTGGCACGAACCGTGAGAGAACCCGCCACCACCAGTGTTGACGAGAGAACCTCATCCCCTTCCCGTTTACTGATCGGCTCACTTTCTCCAGTAAGGGTAGACTCGTCAATACTTGCCCTCCCCTCAAGAATTACTCCATCTATAGGAACCCGCGCTCCTGCCGCAACAGAGACAATGTCTCCAACAAGAACATGTTCAAGTGGTACCGAAATGACATGTCCTCCACGCTTTATCATAACCAAAGCCGGTCGGTATTTGAGCAAATGGGCAATAATGTTACGTTCCCGCAATTCAGTCCAATACGAAAATATCCGCGCAAAAACAAGCATGAGATTGATAAAAGTGGCCGAATACCATTCCCCTGCAAGAAAAGAAAAGACGAGCGCAGATACCGCAAGCAAGTCAACGGTCACTTCCCGAGAATAAATTGCTTGAAGAGCACTTACTAATACTGAGATAAAGGCAACGAGAGAAAGAAAAATGAAGGCGTTGGTAGTGACATTAAAAACATGAAAAAAATCTCCCGCAAGCGCAACAAGGAGACAGAGACCAAGAAAAAAATTAAAAGCAATACCAAACCGAAAAAGACGATTCCCATTGGAAAGTTCTTTCATAAAGTTTATTTTAACATACAAAAATCCCGTCGCGACGTATGCGCGACGGGATGGGTGCGAAAGGAGCTATAGAGGAGCAAAAAAATGGAATCCCTTCAGTCTCTTTTGTATTGGAATAGGAAGTTCTCTAAAGTGCGACTGGAGAAACGAAATGCCTGATGTAAGCATCTCATCGTTCCCAAGAGTAGAAAGGCAGTTGAGAATCCAGTGCATATACTTAGATCCATCCCCATAGATCTCCTTCTTAGACGTGATATCACGAATACAAATTTTACACCGTACGACCATTTTTCGAACAAACATTTCCGAGGAAGATTTCGGTGCTGATTTTAAAAAATGATCAATGACTCCATTCCGGAGATCGTTGAACTCCAAAGAAGTAAAGCGAAATGCAAGAGCTTGCCACTCTTCATCAGTAGTAGCAAGTTCCATGAGAATGTGTCGGCCCCTGTCTCGGTAACTCGCATAAGGACTCTTAATAAGCTCCTCGGCAGTGAGAAGACTCTGTTCCTTTGTTCTTTCTTCCATTTGAAACTCCTTCTATTCGTATTGTGAAAGGGCTATTCACACAGAAAAATTACTTCTGTATATCAGAGTATATTGTAACATATATTACTAAAAAAGCAAGTTACTCTTTCTTTTTATCCAATTTATCCAGCCGAAGAAGTTTGACTCCGTAATAAACCACAAGCGCAATGACAATAAAATCAACGATGACGCTTAACAAATCGCCGTAAAGAATGCGGGCGGAGCCGATGGAGAGAGCGGCGTCCTTAAATTCCCCTGCGGCCCCGAGAATGAGTCCAAGAATAGGATTGATGATATCGGTCACCAAAGCCGAGACCACCTTGGAGACTGCCCCACCTAAGATAAAACCTACTGCGAGTCCTACCACTCCTTGCTCACGAATAAAATCAATGAAGCCTTTCATAGATGTAGTATATCAAACTCTTTCCAATGGACTGCCTGGATGCGAGACATGCGAGATCAGGCACAAATCGGAATGCGGAAGTCTACAGATTTAGCAGACACAAGGCGTGGTGGAGTCCACTTTTTCTGCTCCTTTTTCCATCCCAGTTCGGAGAGTACATCATCAACGGTTCCCTCAGCCGTTATTTCTTCAAGAAAAAGATTTACGAGCTCTTCAAATTTAACTTTTACATCCTTCTCGGACTTTCCGGAAGTCGCAATATCAAGCGCAGGAGTGTACGCCACAAAACGCTTTCCCTGCTTAGTGACAAGGACTGACAACTTCAATGATAGATTCTTAAGCGTCATAGTACTGTAATACTAACAAGCACACATAGTTTTTTCAATATCTCCAGTGATGTTCAGGTGGACCTGAGGAGACTCGAACTCCTTACCTCGTCAATGCGAATGACGCGCTCTACCAGATGAGCTACAGGCCCATAGATGAAATAATTAAGGAACAAGTACTAAGTACCAAAGGGAAAAGTCAGCTAATCTCTGAACCAGATGGAACTTCGCGCTCGGGGAACAGGAGCACTGGAGCACCATCTTCCCCATGTGCCGCAAGCACCATCCCCTGACTTTCCAACCCCATCAGAGTACGGGGATCAAGGTTTGCCACAATGACAATACTTTTCCCAATAAGCGTTTCCGGCTCATATGCTTTCCCAATACCGGCAATAATCTGACGCGTCTCATTTACCCCACCATCCGGCGTGGCACCCAGCTCAACTACCAATTTGAGGAGTTTTTCTGAACCCTCCACACGTGAAGCCTCACGCACGCGCACGACCTTCAGTTCAAGCTTCTTAAATTCATCATACGTAGCCATGCCTTATCCTAGCAGAGAGGAACCCCTGTTGAAAAGCCTTATCCACTTGGGTGGGTTGACAGATTATTTCATTTTTGCTACAGTACCTAACCGAGCATAGTTCATTTCCGATTATCTATACATTCAGTGTGCGGCGCCCCTACGCCGCCTTCTCCCCCCTTGCCCCCGCGAGCGGCTTATCCCAAGCCCTCGCCACATAAAGCGGAGGTCGTCTCGTACGACCTCCGCTTCTTTAATTTAAATATTCTATTTTTTTACCTTACCGATTCAACCAGATAAATCTATACCAATAATGAGAGAGCGCGCCAAGTACTGCAAAAATAAACAATAGTTTGAGCATCCATCCGATAATGGGGACAAAACCAAGAGCCGTATAAAGGATGGTGCCAAGCAATGCCGCTTGCCAGTTTATGGAAACTGAACTTTCCTTTTTTATTATCTGTATCATCCACGAGCCAAACGTAATCGCCGCAAGCGGAATAGAAAGAAGTAAGAAGGATGCATACAAGAGAAGTACAAGAATCCCGATTGGTACTCCCACAATTGTCATAAAGATAAACATCGTCGCCACAGGAATACACACAAGGAGAGCGAACCCCATGAGTACGCTCCACCACGGCTCATGCACGGCACGATACACAACCTCATGCGCGAGACTACCAAAGAGAAGTGCAATAATGAGCGCGGCCAAAAGTGTCATTACAAATTTGAGTATCAACCAGAGACCAAGAAATGCAAGCACCGCTTCACGAGGGGAAGTCTTTCCCATGGTGGCAAAATCTTTTGTTTCTTTATAGATAGTCTTACCGTCAATGACCGCAGAGTTCGAAATGACTGCCCGCTGTGGAGAACGATAGGAAAGATCCCCCCGAATGATCGCTCGTGGTCCGATAACCAATTTATCAGCCGCAACGTCGACCGTTCCCTGTATAACACTTTCAATATCAACCTGTCCTCCATAAATACGGACATTCCCAGAGACAGGGCCGTCCACAACAACGCGGCCGCCGCCAACTAGCACATCCCCTGAAATTTGTGCGGTTGATTCAATACGAACCTGACCACCTGCCACAGCAACATCTCCCGTTACTGGTCCACTAATAATAACTGTTCCGCCAATAATACGGATGTCATCTCCCGTGCGACCACTTACGGTTACCGTACCACCCCCAATAAGAATATCTCCCGAAGTATTGCCGGAATAAAGTACTGTTCCTCCACCGACTGCAAGATCCCCCCGTACCGTACCGGCGATTGAGGCTGTCTCTGCTCCTACATATAAATCGCCAGTCACCGCGTCCTGCTGGCGGAGAGAATATTCTTCCCCACCCTTTACAAGCATTGCGTGAGTAAAAGAAGGAAAAGAGAGTGCGACGACGACTGCACAAAATATTATTTTTTTCATAGCCGTTATTATTGGCTCATAAGTGACCGTTATGCTTTCACAGTACACCTGAAGAAAAAATATGCAAGCAGAGAAAACCCCCTATTCCGTTTACCGGATAGGGGGTTTTGGGCAAAAAACTATTTCTTGCCTTTCTTTGCCTTCTTTGCCTTTTTCTTTGCTGCCATAGTATTTTTGTGATGATCGATTGGGTAATGCTCGACCTACTCTTAAACAGAGAGAGTTAATTACATTGTAGAGAATTGTCGCGCACAAGCAATTAAAAAAAGCATCCGTGGGAACAAAACTGTTGATAACTATTTGGTTTTTAACAAAAAAACATCCCCCTCAAGCAAAAGTGAAGGGGATGTTATGGTGAAGAGGTTTTTGGTGAAAAATTTTTTTTACTCCAGAACCAGAAATTTTTACAATACCCTCTCGAGATACAGTTACTACTACTTCGCCAAAATCTGTAAAAAATACGGATCGATTTGTTTTTGCACGAGTTGGCAAAAAGATTTCCTCTTTTTTTTCTCCAAAAGTTATCATTTATTTCCCCTCCAACAAGGATAGTCTAAAAATACTTTACTACAAATCTGTAGAGGTGGCAAGCTCATAGATACGTGTGGGAACAGTAACCTGTTTGAGTGCTTGAGCCGCTTCGGAAGGAAGTTCTTCTCCTTTCAGCTCTTCAAGTTGTTCAAAGGCAGGAGTAGTGCTCGTCCCTAAAGAAGTGAACCCGTATTTATCAGACCACCCACTCAAAAAAGCAAGTGCGACTGACCCAAAAATGAACACAATTCCATACCCGAGGAGACTCACGACTAAAAAGGGACGTATATTTTGGACTGATAAGTTTCCGGATTCTGTACTCGTATTCTGTTTTAAATAGGAGTACATCAAGAAAAAATATGCAATACCAAGGGGAAGAAGAGATGTTTGAATCACTAACACGAATAGTTCCCCCATTCCCGGAATTACAGAAACTTTCCCTAAAAGAAAAGATACGCACCACCAGAGAGCAATCAAAAATAATGTATGGAAAAAGACTTCCCACTCATGATTTCGTACATAGCTACGACTTTTTAGAAGCGCTTCACTCCCCCACTTTTCTTCCGTCACACACACAAAGAATGCAAAGCTGAACCAGAGCTGAAAGACAATGCCCGGTACAACAAAAAGTGCATATGCACCGAAGCAGAGAAGTAAAATGGCAAGAGCCATCCACCCAAGACGAAAAAGATTATCCCACGCAAAGCGGAGTGCCTCCAAAACAAGAATGGTGCGCTTTTTTTGTATGAGTGTATAGACAAGAGCGCTTACAAGAAATACCTGAAACGAAAGAAGGAAAATGACTCCGACAAGAAGGAGAAGACCATTATTAAAGAATCCTTTTCCAATAAGCATCCCTCCCCACACCATTGAAATGACTAAGAATCCAAGAGTGAGAGGGAGGAGCGTGCGCACCCGTGTGATGCAAAGTGCCACCGCTTCCCATAAGAGTGAAATTGGATTTGGAAGAGATGAGTGAGAAGATGAACTTGCCATAACGAAAGTATATTACAAACGACGGCTCTTCATATATTCATAGAAGGGAGGTATGACAGACATAACAACAATTAAAAGAATGATAGGGAGCATGTACCGATCAATGTTGGGGATAGTTGTCCCAAGAAAATATCCCGCACCGGTAAGCCCCAATGCCCACAGCGCACCGCCAATAAGATTATAGGACAGAAAGGTCGCATAGCGCATTTTCCCTACCCCAGCCAAAATAGGAGTAAATGTCCGTACGACAGGCATAAAGCGCGCAAGCAGTACCGCACGCGAACCGTATTTTTCAAAAAAATGTTCCGTACGGACAAGATATTCTTTGTGAAAAAATCGAGAGTCCTCACGAGAAAAGATGGCCGGTCCGACACGATACCCAAAAGCATAACCAACCGAGTCACCCGTTACTGCCGCAATAAAGAGAAGAGGCGCAAGAATCCAAAAGTTAAGAATCCCTTGTGAAGCAAGAAACCCTGCAGTAAAAAGGAGGCTGTCTCCCGGCAAAAAGAATCCAAAAAAAAGCCCGCTTTCTGCAAAGATTATCGCGGTGAGTCCTACGTAACCGCCCCACTCTACCAACGCCACAATATCAAACATGCGCACAGTGTAGCACACCACAAAAAAAAGAAATCCGCCACAGAATGTGGCGGAAATTTATGAGAAGCCTAGCGGGCAAGTGGGGTACAAGAGTTAGCCATTGCCGCTTTTTGAACTGAAAGATCTCTATCAGCTCGTAATCTTGAAAGAAGAGAAGGGGGCACACAGGGATGTTCTGCCATAAGTATGCGAATCCGCGCACTTGGGTCATCTTTCAGTAATTCAAAATAGTTTTTAGAAACATTGAACCCTGTAACGCAGAGAGGAAAACTTCTTACTTTTTCTGGCTGTTTCGCAAACCATTCACACAACTCATTTGACATTGCGTCTTCCTTTCCTCCTTTAATCAAGACACAGAGGATGGAGAGCATAACTTCAGCATTGCAATTTTTAAGAATTTCAAACGTCTGAGACTTTAATTCAAACTCCTCAATGATACCCATGAGGATCTCCTGACGTTCTTCTTCGCCTTCCCTCAAGAGTTCGTATCGTCGTTTGTCTACAACCTGAACACGTGAATCAGCGACAAGGGCATCAAGTCCTGATGGTGCCATTTCTTCCTCCTTCTTACAAATGAACTTCTGACGGAAAATGTAGCACAATGGCTACATTCCGACAAGAGTCTTGGCCACAATATAAAGACTCTCACTCCACGCGAGTGGAACATTTTCGTTATAGTGTTCGCTGTTACTAAAATAGAGTTCGGGGAGAAGCCCGTCTTTAGTGACCACCGATTCAGCCTTTCTAAAATATTCCCGTGCCCGTTCCATGTCGCCGCGTTCAGCGTAAATAATAGCAAGCCACGGGAAACCGAAGGTCCATTCAGCCTCCTCGCTCCATCCGTCCTCATTTGCATTATAATAGCGATCTGTCTTGTAACGGATTACTCCATGACGTTTTTCCAGATGATATTCAACATTTCGGAGAATAGCATCCGCATTCTCTCTGCTTATAATGCGATACGGCCAAATGAGTGAGAGAAGAGAGAGGTCACAGAATTTATCTTTGCTCTCGCGCGGTAAAAGATTTTCCAAAGTTGCTCCGCCTTTCTCTATATATTCATGAGGTACCTGCACGTACGGAAGACGCGCGACTGATTCCAAACCAGCGAGCATGGCACCTACTGAAGACGCATGCACTTCCTCCCATTCTTCCCACATGCCGGAATCTGGGTCATGCCAATACTCAATCGCACCAGCATACTCAACTAATTTTTGCAGTATCCGCTTGTCATCTTCTGATTCAATAATGCCGTGTCCGCGCATTTCAAGATCACCAAACTTATAGAGGAGAGCGCCAACGGCATCATTCTGTTTATTCCCCCATTCTTCCCAAAACTCATCAAAGTTTTCTGGATTATAACGAGCATGGATATATTGCCACGTTGCATACGGTTTGTTACGTGCCGCCCAAGAAATTTTTGTCTCATGCTTTTTTAATACTTCCAAAAGCGCACGGTAGGTACGCCGAACCGTATCCCAATCCCCCACCGCTTCAAACGCAAGCGCTGTATAAAAGTTGTCACGAAGCCATGCCTTATTGTATCCGGTAGAAACTTCCTGCGCAGATGCAAGAAAGAGCCCCGAGGGAGATTGGAGGCTCCGAATAGTGTTTAGATGTGTATCAATCACCTCATTCATTGCGTGTATGGTTACTGCCATTCTTAATGTGTGCGGCAGTAGCGGGGTATTCGCTTTCCAATTCAGCTGTTCTACAGATAAGATTCAAAACTGTCCCCTGGTATTCAACAAGTTTTCTGGCGATTTGTTCTTCATAATATTCTCCTTGTGCAGAATGTTCCTCTGCAAGTTTCTCAAGTTGTGCCATAAGGAGTTTATTTTTTGCCACGTTCCGATCTCGTTCATCTTGTATTTCCCACTCGCGCCCGTTTTGTTCGAAATGGGTTAATTGCTTCACTTCCTCCTCCGCATGTTTCATCGCATACCCAAACTCTTGCGCAAGTTTTTTGTCTGCTCGCGTAAGAAGTTCCTGTCGCGGAGATTTTTCAACTTCTTCTACCTCGTGTTCTAGTGGCAGTTCCTGTTCTCCATTCGGTAAACGTTCCATATATTGATTACGTATTGTCTTTGATTATATTCAATAGCGAAAAGAGAAGCAAACAATAATGCGCTATAATTATGTCAGTGGAAAAAAGTGACGCTCAACTAATAGAACTGTTCCGCGAAGAACGGGACGAGAAAGCTCTTCATGAGCTTATTTCTCGCTATGACAAACGCGTGTATGCCTTTGCCTTCAGATTGGTACGTAGTCAGGAAGAAGCTGAAGACATTTCGCAAGAAGTATTCATTAAAGCGTGGAAGCATATCCACCGTTATGATCCACGACGAGATTTTGGCACGTGGGTTCTTACCATTACCTATCGCACGGCTATTGATTGGTTACGAAAGAAAAAGGCAACTCCTTTTTCTTTTTTTACCTCGCGCACCGATGAAAAAATCCCCTACGAAGAAACTATTGCCGATACAGATCCTCTCCCAGACGTAGTGGCGGAATCCCGAGAAAAGAAAGAAGTACTTGAGAAAGCTCTTGGAAAAGTGGAGGAGAATGACCGCCTCATCATTCTCCTCCACCACACGGAAGGGTTGAGTTTTGAAGAAATCTCCTCAATTATTCATAAACCGATGAATACGGTAAAAAGTCGTTATCGGCGTGCGCTCATACGCCTTCGCGAAGAATTATCCCTTCATGCACCAGAATTATAAGTAATCACGTATACACAGTATATGGACAGAAAACATCAACTTTTTACCACACGTATCGCCGTTCCTGCTCACCTCACCGATCGTATTTGCGCGAAAATTATTCGGATAGAAAGACGCCTTGCAACAATCCGCGCTGGCATAACCGGCAGTGTTACCGTCCTTTCTATTATTTCAATATTCCCTATTTCTTCTCTAGTTTACTCGCGCATTATTGAAGGAGGATTTGCGGATTATTTGCAATTACTGGTATCCGATTGGGATGTTCTCATGTCAAACTGGGGTACTTTTTCTCTTTCGCTTGCCGAATCCATCCCGCTCACTGGGCTTATTGCACTTATCGGAGCCGTGTTTATATTCTTTTGGTCTTTGCGGTATGCAGTGAGAAATACACGTATTGCATTAACAGCTCATCATTTTGCGTAATTTTATGAAAGACATTACCCAATCTCAAACATTTCGCGGAATTATATTTGGTCTCGGTGGGGGGCTCATTCTCCTTATCGTGTTCCAAGCAGGAGTTTTTGTCGGATACAAAAAAGCTTCATTTTCCTATCAAGTAGGAGAACAATACTTTACCCGCGCCTTCGGTCCTGAAATGCGTGGAGGAACACAGGGAGTTTTGCCTACAGATAATCTTTTTGAAGCTCACGGAGTAGTGGGAAAAGTGCTTAGCATATCACTACCAACTTTTGTAGTATCCGGACCGGACAACACAGAAAGGGTCATCAGAACTGACGATTCAACCATCGTTCGTCAGCTCCGCGAGACAATATCTGTAAAAGATATTGCAAAAGGAAGTGTTATCGCAGTAATCGGTACACCCAATACCGCAGGAGAAATAGAGGCGAAACTTATTAGAATACTTCCTCCACCTCCAGAGGGTCAGTCGTAATTCAGGTCCATTATTATTTTTTAAATTATGAAATACATTCAAGGAATTGTTGGTTCGAGCGTACGTTATCTTATGGCGCATAAAACAGTGAGCGTGATCGGATGTCTTATCCTCATTGCGCTTGCGTATGGCGGATATCAATTACTCCCCGCAAGCACAGACACAACCTATCGGGTTGTGTCTGTGAAAAAAGACCAAACAATTACCTCATCCGTTGAAGGTACCGGACAAGTGTCCGCCTCAAGCCAGATTGATTTGACCTCAAAGGCCTCCGGTAATGTTGTGTACGTTGGAGTAACAAGCGGACAGGAAGTTAAGGCAGGAACACTTATTGCACAAATTGATACTCGCGATGCAGAGTTGAGCCTTGAGAGTGCGCGCATCTCTCTTGAAAAACTTACCGCACCGGCAGATGATCTTGAAATTGCACAAGCAGAAAATGCGGTAAAAAGCGCAATTGAATCCCAAGACGAGGCGTATGAGAGTGGATTAAATGCTGTTTCTGACGCATTTTCTGATTCCACTGCAATTATTACAGAATATTATGATTTACTTTATGATCCTGACGGATATCTCTATGATCAAAAAGAACTGGACACCAACGGAATCTCTCGCACCTATCAAAACAAGGCGGGTGTAGCCTTTGATCAAGCAAAGCGAGAGTATGAAAAAGTACTTACTCAATATCGTGAGAGCGCACGTTCAAATATAGCTACAAGTAGTACTTCGAAACTCATCACTGATACATATAATATGTTACAACTCATATCTCAAGCGGTAAAAAATGGAAAAATTGCAGTAGATTACCGTCTTGAGAACTGGCCAAATGACTATGCAACAGAAGGAGCTTCGGCTAAAGAGGATTTAACTACATGGATCAGTGAAACAAATACTCACTTGAAAAGTATACTCGCCGCGAAGAGTTCTATTGAAAGTGCGGCGCGTACCATTACCGAAAAAACTGAAACTCTTGCAGACTTGAAAGAAGGTACGGATCCGCTTGATATCAAGACACAGGAACTCTCTCTGAAACAAAAGGAATACGATTATGAAGATTACTTTATTCGCGCTCCATTTGACGGTATCATCGCCAATCTTTCTGTGCGGAAATACGATCCGGTAAGTTCGGGATCAAGCATTGGTACCTTCATCACTAAAGAACGTGTCGCTGAAGTATCTCTAAACGAAGTGGATGTCGCCAGTGTCAGCGTAGGGCAGGAAGCGGCTCTTACTTTTGACGCACTTGACGGAGTAACCGCAACAGGCACCGTGCTGGAAGTAGATCTGGTTGGTACCGCAAGCCAAGGAGTGGTCTCCTACGACGTACGAATAGGATTTGCAACCAATGACGAACGAATTAAACCGGGGATGAGTGCGAACGCAATCATTACCACCAGTAAAAAAGAAAACCTTGTCACTGTGTCCAGTTCAGCAATTAAGTCCAGTGGAGATACACAATATGTTGAAGTGTTGGATAATGTAACAACAAAAGGCACTACTATTACCACATCAGAATCTACTCACAAGGTCACGGTGACAACCGGCATTTCTGATGATACCTCCACGGAGATAGTGACCGGACTTACCGGAGGAGAAGTGGTAGTAACAGGAACTGTTTCTTCGAGTAGCTCATCTTCATCCTCGTCTGGCTCATCATCAAGCAAATCAGCAACGAGTATTATTGGCGGAAGTGGGAGCGGTGGACCTCCTGGCGGCGGTGCCGCTATGGGTGGAATACACTAACCAATATGATTGAGATCAAGAATGTTACCAAGACGTATTATTCCGGAGATGAACCTTTCAACGCACTGAAAAAAGTAAGCTTCACCGTTGAAGACGGAGAATACGTTGCGATTATGGGGCCTTCAGGGTCCGGAAAATCAACACTCATGCACATTTTGGGGGCTCTTGATACCCCAACAAGCGGATCATATTTTCTGGATAAACGCGACGTCTCTACCCTCTCCGATGACGAACTCGCTGGGATACGACAGGATAAGATAGGTTTCGTATTCCAATCTTTTAACCTACTTCCCCGCACCACGGTTCTTCGTAACGTGATGCTCCCCCTTATCTACGAGGGAGTTCCCGAAGACGAACGCGTCAAACGAGCGCGAAAAGCACTTGCGGCGGCTGGATTGGATGAGGAGCATTTCTTTCATCGTTCAAATCAACTTTCCGGCGGGCAATGCCAACGTGTTGCTATTGCACGCGCGCTGGTTAATAACCCTTCGCTTATTCTCGCGGATGAACCAACTGGTAACCTTGACACCAAGACGGGAGAAATCGTCCTCAAAACTTTTGAGGATCTGAATCGCGAACATAATCGCACTATTATTCTTATTACCCACGAACCTGATGTTGCCGAGCACGCGGACAGGATTATTTTTATTAGAGACGGAGAACTTGTTGACGACAAAAAGACACATCGTCATCGAGGACACGCATAACATAACCATCTATGAGAATCACAGACACCCTTGAAGAAACCTATGCGGCTCTTTCCGGAAATAAAGTTCGTTCCGGTCTGACGGTACTTGGTATTGTCATTGGGATCAGTTCGGTTATTGCAATGGTTTCCATCGGACAAGGTGCGCAATCATCAATTACTTCAAGTATTCAGTCAATCGGTTCAAACCTCATTATGATTACACCTGGAGCCCAACGTGGGACAGGAACGATGGTAAGTTCCGGACGTGGCAGTGCACAATCATTAACAACAGATGATGTAGACGCAATAGAAGCAAGCATCTCGGACATAGAAGCAATTGCACCAAGCGTGAGTGGGAGTTATCAAGTTACCGCCCAAGGGAACAATACCAATACGAGCGTTATTGGCACCGTATCGGCATACATGACAGTACGAAACGTAGAAGTAGAACTTGGTTCTTTCCTCTCTGACCAACATGTAAAAAGTATGTCAAAAGTTGCCGTCATTGGACCAACGACTCGAGATGACCTCTTTGGTGAAGGAGTTGATCCGACTGGAGAAACAATAAAAATAAATAAAATAAGCTTCAAGGTTATCGGCGTTACGACAGAAAAAGGTGGGTCCGGCTTTAGCAGTCAGGACGATATAATCTATATTCCCCTCTCTACCGCACAACGTTTTCTTGTAGGAAATGACTATCTTTCAACCATCAGTATTGCTATCACCGATACCGATTTGATGACCTCCGCACAGAACGATATTACAGCCCTTCTCCGTTCAGAACATGGGCTATCAGAAAGTGACACCGCCGATTTTTCCATTATGAACCAGTCAGATATTGTAGAGACAGCTTCTAGTGTCACACAAATTTTTACCATTCTCCTTGGTTCCGTCGCAGGGATCTCTCTCGTTGTGGGAGGTATCGGCATTATGAATATGATGCTTACCACCGTCACCGAACGGACACGTGAGATTGGCCTCCGTAAAGCAATTGGAGCCCGAAGAAAAGACATCAGTACGCAGTTCATTGCTGAAGCGATAGCGCTCACCCTCGTTGGCGGGATTATTGGTATTGCACTAGGGATACTCATTTCTTATGCAATTACCTACTCTGGATTAGTAACTACTACCGTCTCGTGGAGTTCCATTGCGCTCGCCTTTGGGGTCTCCGCCGCCATTGGAATAATTTTTGGCTATTACCCTGCGCGACGTGCGGCACGGCTCAATCCAATTGACGCTCTGCGCTACGAATAGGTTTTCATTCTTATTTAGTTTTAGAGAGATTCTATTTCCTTAATTTCTTTGCTGATAGCACTTTCTGCATCGTCAACATCCCGCTTGAGATCCGTAAGCCATCTCTGTTCAACACGATCCGTTTTGCCATTTTTTCGCACAGAATGCTTCATTCCAGCACGAATGATTCCGAAGGATTCGCGAAGTACTCCTTGTGCTTCGCGAGTTTTTCGTTTCAGTCCCAAGGGGGTTCCGCTATGTGTACAGGAAAGTAATCTCCATATAAGGATAAGAATGATCAAAAGGAGTAACCCTATAACGGCGAGCTCTTCCCAGCTAAGATCAGAAAACAGGGTACCAATGGCAACTGTTATTGTATTAGAAGGGAGACTATTCGTATAATCGCTCTTCACCATTACCGCGGTAACCGTATATTCACCCCGTTTGAGTGAACGAGGAATAAGGACGGTGAAGCTTCCATCTTTATCTGCCGAACTGGTGATAAAGAGCTTAATACCGTCCCGTGTAACAAAAGTGAGAAGAACCTGTGCCTCTGCATACTGCGAGCTACCTAAGATTGCCGGTTCGCCATATTTCGTGCCGAGCATAATATCGGGTGAGGAAAGGGTGGGAAGAGGTTGCTGAACTTCTTCAACGGTAGGTTTAATGGGAGTCGGGACTGCAGGAACTGTTGGCTTTTCTTCCACCTTTTCTGCAACTTTTACCACAAAAGAAGTACCAATTAAGTTTTCCGTAATGTCGGTCCCCTGCCCGTCATTCGCTAAAATCTGACCAGATTGAAATGATGATTTTCCTGTTCCCTCCTTAATTGCACGGAGGGTAACGGAAGCAATGGTGCCTGTTTTCCCCTGAAAGCCACCAAGAGCAACTCCTTCAAAGCGAACCGTTCCCTGTGTTTTGTTGATAAGAGGTTCGGTAACCCAAAAATCAAGCGCAGAACCGGTTTTTGACACTGATTCAACGGTAAAGAGAGATGTAGGAAAGAGAAGTGTGCTGGAAACGGCGTTAAAAGGAACAACACTGGAAACAATGACGCTGACAGTCACCCGTTTACCAACTTCTGTCGTCACCTGTGATGGACTCATAGAAAGAGTCGCCGCAGACGATACACACGGTATAAAAAATATTCCAATTAAAAATAATGTCAGGAGATTTTTTTTCGCCATAGAGAGTAAACCATGATTGCAATACCCACTATTACTATACCGAAGATTCCATGGAAGAGATAGCGAACTATCCACCCACGAGGATCAACCGAGGCAACTTTTTCGTTCCCCTCATTGTCTATCGCTTTCACAAAAATTTTCTTTCGTAAGGATTGATTTTGTAGAAGATAGGGACTTTTTGCATTTTTATATTGACCCCATCGCCCTTCGCGGACGGCATACGAACTGATTCCCGATCCCTTATCTTGGGTGGAAAAAACAAGAAAATATCGTCCATCAAAAAGAGTTGGATCATGCGCGATGAGGGGATTAAAATCTTCCGGAGCAATGTCATCTCTAGCTGAAGAAAAACGGACAGTGCTTGATCCAAAGGAAGAAGAGATGTCCACAGAAAGAGGAATAACTGTGGTACTAACGGAACTGCCCTTCCCGTCATTGCGCAATGTTTGCACGTCTGTCATAGAAAAACTTCCTGAACCAGATTGTTCCGCTCTTACTATCATCGAGAAGAGAAGCGCCTCTTTTCCCTTAAATCCTCCAGGGGTCATTCCGGAGAAACGAAGGGATTCTGTTTGAGCACTGCTTGATTCCGGTTTTTCAATCCAAAAATTAAGTACTGAGTTCCCGTCACTCACACTCTGTATAGAAAAAAGATTGGAAGGGAAATTCAGCATACCAGCGATGGCATTAACCGCATCTCCTTCCGTGTCCACACGTATATGCACGAGAAATTCCTCACCTTGAGCAATAGATTTTTCACTCGTATCAAAGAAAATTTCCGCCGCAAAAACAGCAGAAGGAAAACAAAGAACAAGGAGACAGAAACCGATGAAAGATTTTGTTTTCATATAATTAGCCGGTCCATTCATATGCCATGATACTAAAATCAACAAGGTTAATCTTCCCGTCGCCGTTAAGCCGTTCCTTTTCAATGACGGCAAATTGAGCACTGATGCTTTTTTGGTACCAAAACGCCGCAATGGAAAAGTCTACCAAGTTCACACGGCAGTCGCTATTCAAATCGGCTCGTGTAGGGCACGTGGCTCCTTGTGTAGTAAGCACGTTTTTTGTACCCACAAGAAATCCAACGGTTCTACTGTAGGGACTGACCTCCTCGCCAATTGCAGATTTTGATTTAGTGTTATGTTGACCGAGCTGAAGTACGGAACTGTCAAAGTTAAGCAAGTAAACACCATTAGAATCCGATTGCCGCTTCACAAAATATTCCGGATCGGAATTTACATTAATGGTAATCTCTGAAGAAGGAGTGCTCTGTCCAAAAATAACAACCGTATCCCCTCTCTTCACTTCAGTTTTATCAACAGCAATTGTTGGCGCCAAAAATATTCCACTGATATTTGTCGTGACTCCTGCAGTAATAAAGAGAGGAAAAGTAAAAGATTCTGAACGAGTACCGTTTTTATCCGTTCCGTACACTGCGAAAGAATAATTCCCTGTTGCTAAGTTATTTAATGACACAAAAAATTTACTATCGGGTCCAGCAATCGTTGTGACAGCAAGTTGCCCATCCTTCAAAATACTTACATTACTTAAGGGGTACGCCCTCCCAGAAAATACTACGCTGGCAGATGAAGATGTTGTACCGCCGCCGCCTCCACCACTACTCCCACCTCCTCCTCCACTGGAGGCAACAGGGGTTGCGGTAACTTGTGTGGATGTCGCAATAGCATTTCCAAACGCATCTTTTACCACAATAACAAAATAGTAGGCTGTTCCATTAGAGAGCCCCGCTTCTGTCGTTGAAGTAACATTTCCGAGCGACGTATACGTATACGGACCTCCGGAAACCGTAGATTGTCCAATGGAATATCCGGAAGCAGACCATCCCATATATCCTTCTGATACCGTCCACGAAAGTGCAATCTGAGAATCTCCAGGGGTTACGGAAACTGACGGTGTTGACGCAAAGGGAAAACGTAAAAATCCACCTCCAAGCTGAAAAGAACTTGCAGAACTGGTGCCAACAGCGACTTCGGTCAAGGTACTCCACAATTGGAAACCGCTTGAGGCCGCGTACCCTGCGGGAGCAAGCACTGGATCTAAAACGCGATACGAACTAGAAGTAAACTCATCCGCATTTACAAAAGAAAAAATGCCAATTCCACAGAGGATTGCAGGAAGCACTATTTTTAAGAGAGTAAGATGATCGCGCATACTCTCTATGGTGTGGGGGCTATCGTGGTCTCTACTGCAGGAGCTTCAACTTCCGAACTAGGAGCAGTTTCCACAACCGGTTCAGAAACAGGGGTTGTGTTTGTCTCTGTTGACGTTGTCGTCTCTGGTACCGGCTCTTCAGAAGCTGGTATCTCCGTTTCTGAAGCTGGAGTCTCTGGTGTATCTGTCGTTGAGTCTGATGACGGAGCAGTTTCAGACGAATTTGATGGGGTCGTTTCTGTAGGAGTAGTGGTTTGAACAGTACTGCTTATTGGTCCGCCGTTTGCTTTTGAGAGGTCAAGAAGAACACGGATATCCTCTTTGGTGAGACATTGATCGTCAACGCAAATTTGTTCCTTTGCACGGAAAGTATTCGCAAACATATCTCCGATACCATTGGTCGTACTCGCAAACCATCCGGTAAGACGAGTGTAGAGGTTATCAAAGAACGCGCTTGCAAAAGATTGTGATTGTAGAGTTGAACTAGCAGACGTTGAAGCAAGTGCTTGGACGTTCAGGTTAAGTTCTTGGATAGCCTTTGTCAGCACCGAGGTCATATGCTCATAACGAACTGTCGCAGGTTTACCTTCCGCATCAAGAGTAATAAGACGCGGATCAACTTTTTGTACATCTTCTGCGATAAAGCCTACATATTCGCCGTTCCAGTTCGGATCCTCGTTGAACGATCCAAGATACTCCGGAGTATATTCAAACGACACAGGAGTAAGCGCCATCACTTCGGTAAGTCCACTTCCAGAGTCAAGTGCTTCGATATCCTGCTTGAAACGCAGGGATGAAGCGGCAATACAGGTGTTAGCCGTACGATACGTCACTTCGTTATTACTGGAAATACAGAGGCTGTTCCCCGGAGTACTAGTAGAAGTAAGGCCAGCAAATCCAACTGTTCCTGTTACAGATAACGTTCTCCATGGCGTTGTCGTCCCTATCCCAACTAATCCAGTTGCACCAACTACTAATCTATCAGAGCCGTTAGTGAATAGTGAGAACTGATGTGCGCCAACAGTACCAATAGAACCATACGATGAACCAATTCCAATGTTTACGAGTGAACCACCAGTCTTCTTAAATCCAATATTGAAGCTTGCGGCATTCTCTACGGCGAATGGGTAGAAGGGGGTAGTGGTACCAATCCCGACATAGCCTTCATTCGTTATGGTCATTCGTTCTGGTGGTATTCCACTTGTCCCCCCTGTTCTAAAACGAATTGCACCGGCATCAGTCCAGTTATCCAAAGCGATCATCTGTGCACTACTTGCTTCATCCCGTA
>Ga0265297_10000362_pt1 | contig 143482 bp, 138 predicted proteins | sample Munlanlwell13791_FD_192502 | JGI IMG/M metagenome (GOLD analysis project Ga0265297, IMG submission 192502) | Leachate microbial communities from a municipal landfill in Southern Ontario, Canada - Leachate well 137-91 | ecosystem: Engineered > Solid waste > Landfill > Unclassified | place... | reverse complement strand
GATAATCACAATGATAAACGCAGTGAGATAAATGAGTTAATTCCATATTCTCATTGTACGAAAGATTCAGGGACAACTCCATCCCACGACCTTACGGTCGGGGATCTAAGTGAGGAAGTTTAGAATAGAAAACCCTCGGCCGTAGGTAAAGCCGAGGGAGGGGATGATCCCGTAGACCAATCCGCCACCCCCTTTTGGCGGATCATGGCACGGCGTTCGCCCGCTGAACCCTTCCTAAGGGTTCGTTTCAAAAATAGACAAAAACCATCAATTTGTCAAAACTGAAACTCTGGCGGTAGTACTACCGCCAGAGCGAGAGATTCGGAGGAGAGGACCGAAGAGACAGACACCGTCCTCCAACGGCATCGGTCGCCTTCCAAACACGACGATGTCCTCTCCAGGACTCCCTCTACGGAGGGCAAAGGGGAGTATCCATTTTCTATATTAAACAATAGTCTTTGTCAAACTAGAATTGGTCAATGAAGAATGGCTTTAAACAAAAAAACACCCGAAGGTGTTGGGAGCCGGCGCTCCGAGAAGGAGCGCCGGCTATGTGATCGGATTCCGAGGAGGGATCGTCACCGTTTCATTTTGGGTGCGTTTTTCGGTGATTTAATCCCTAAAATAGAAGGCCATTTCTGGTCTTTTTTTAGTGTTTTTTCTAGAGATCATTTGCCGTTTAAATGTTTAAAAGGATTATCACAATCTGTAAAGTTTTTAGTTCTTCTCCGGATTAGTTAAGCGTTTAGCCAACGCTCTGCTGAATGAAAAGATTGGAATCCTTTAATTGTTTTAAGTCTTCCCTGCCGTGTTGTTTTGATATCGGACTCGTGCTAATATCGTCTTAAGCGAAGGGTAAAAGGAGAGCGCGATTGAACTATATTAGGATAAGGATAACAGGTGAAAAAAACAGGGTCAGACAGGTCGCTAACCTCATCGAGTCGGGTTTCCCTCTGGCGCTGGAAAAAGCCGGGCTCGGTGAAGTTGTTGCGATCGAGACGCTCATCTCTATAGACGGCAGGGAGAGCGGCGCAACGCTTGATGCGGACATCATCGCTCCGGCAGGCATATCAACAATACTGGCTATGAATGTTTTGGGTATCTTCTCACGTTACATACAAAGCGCGCTTCACCGTGCAGGAATTCCGCTACTAAAGCTGGGGGCTGCGTCTTGGCCCATTCGCAAAAGATCGAAGCAAGACATCATTGCCACAAGGTTTATCAGGGTCGAGACGGGGATGTTTGCACAGGATCTGGTAACAAGCTCGCCACCTCGACCTAGGCCGGGTACAAGCATCGTGCGGGGGTAGAGGAGCCATTCGCACCCTGAAGCTCCAACCCGAAAGGGGTGGACAACCTTATCTGCCACTTAACCTCGGATGATGGTCCCACCATTATCGTTTCGCCGTCTTTCTCAAGCCGGTGGACCACAATGCCAAACCAACCGTCCACCGCCACTCAAGCCCCGCGGGTCACGCGGGGCTTTCCCATCCTGCGTGAGAAATCATCAGTGGTACAGGACCACCAAAAATAGGAGTATCGGTTCCGCCGCTCTTTTTCTTTTTGACAAGATAGATCGCACCAACAATAAAGAGAATGTAGCTCTACACCCTAGAGGTGGGATAGCTTTACACCCTAGTAAAATAACTAATAATTATCGTCTAAGCCAGAAACATCATTCTAGTACTGGTTTTATTTTTCCGGCGGAGGGGGACCGTGTCCTTCCGAAGCCGTATGCAAGATTAGCTAAAGATAAAATAAACCTATTGTTCGAGAATTGCTTTTATTCGTCTGATGCCGGCGGAGGAGGACTCTTCTTTCTTTATTCGAAAATGACCGAGAACACCGGTTCGCTCAACGTGCGGACCGCCGCAGATTTCTTTGGAAAATATTTCTCCCTTCGATGCATCGCCAATCGTATAAACCTTTACCCGCTCGCCGTAACGATCGTTAAAAGTCCCGTGCGCACCTGACAATTTCGCCTCATCATGCGACATTTCTTGCATTTTGACCGGCAAATTTTTTTCTATTTGCTTATTCACAATGTCTTCGACTTGTTGCTTTTGCTCATCAGTCATTTTTTCCGAATGGGAGAAATCAAAACGTAGCCGCTCGGCGTTAATATTTGCCCCTTTTTGCTCGACATGATTACCGAGAACCTGTTTTAGCGCCACCAGCATCAGATGAGCAGTCGTATGATATTTAGTCGTCTGCTCGCCATCATCGGCCAAACCGCCTTTGAACATTCCGGCTGACGCTGTCCGCGAGAGTTCTCTGTGATGCTCTATCATTTCATCGACGCTATCAATAATATCATTCCCGATTGGAACTCTCTTTTTCTTCAATTCATAGGTGCTTAGTTCCACCGGAAAACCATTTGATTGATATAAATCGAATATTTCTTTAGCCAGTGGCTGACTGCCAATTTTTCCCATCTTCCCTAAAAAACCAATCGTAGTACTACTGATAATTTCAATTTTTCTAAGCCCACTTTCTAAAAGCGGTCTAAATTTATTTTCTTCTTTTATAATCTCTTGTGAAACAAAATCTCGATTTTTTATCTGTGGATATAAGCTAAAAACTGTTTCTGTTACCTGATGGCAAAAATTTGAGAATACCCCCATTTTATAGGCAGCAACGATCGCAGTTCTAATCAACCGCCTGACAACATATCCTCTGTCTTTATTTGATGGAGCAATCCCTTCGGAAATAATTAAGACCGCTGCTTTTAAATGATCGGCAATTTTTCTTGTATTTTTTAAATCTATTAGAGTAATTTGAGTATCATATTTTTTACCAGATATTTCCTCAATCTTTTCGATTATCGGCCAGAAAAGTTCGTTTTTGTAAATATCAGACTCGTCATTTAGATACGCTAATAGCCGCTCAAAACCCATCCCGAAATCAACGTTTTTCTGCGAGAGAGGAGTAAATTGAAAACTGGTCTCAGGTTTAGAAACTTTTGGATCGAAAACAATTTTTGCCGTTGATTCATTGGGCTCAAATTTCAATTGGCCAACATCATAATCTTCTGGCACTCTTATAACTCGCTTTTTGTTGTACTCCATAAAAACATCGTTGCAAAGTTCCATCCAACCTTTGTCTTTAGGGTCAAATTCCGCCGGAGCCTCACTTTTACCGGTCCAAACAAAAAGCTCGCTGTCTGGACCGCACGGGCCGGTCTCCCCCGCCGGTCCCCACCAATTATCTTCATAACCGAGATATTTGATCCGTTCTTCGGGAATTCCGAGCGACTGCCAAATCTTCGCTGACTCCTCATCGCGGGGGATATTTTTCTCCGGATCACCCTGAAAACAGCTAATGGCGAATTTTTTTGGATCAAGTCCCAACTCTTTGGTTAAGAATTTAAATATTAATTCGATTGCCTCTTTTTTCCAATAAGCACCGAGAGACCAGTAACCGATCATTTCAAAAAAGGTCAGATGCGATTCATCACCGACTTGATCAATATCCCCGGTTCGGATACAACGTTGAATATTACAAAGCTTTTTTCCCTCCGGGTGTTTCTCGCCCAAAAGATAAGGCACAAGCGGATGCATTCCGGCGGTCGTAAAGAGAACTGTTGGATCATTTTCCGGAATTAAAGATGCCGAGGGAATAAATTTGTGCCCGCGATCGACAAAATACTTCTTAAATTTTTCTCGGAGCTCTTTAGCAGTCATCTATTCTTCTTCTCCATAAAAGACAGCGACTAAATCTTTTACCATTCTGCCCCAGAGAAAACTTTGTTTCGGTTTTTCAATTTGCAACTCGACCTTCTCGCCGAAGAGCTCCTCTCCATGAACTTCGGCATAAACCGTTTTTATTTCTTTGACCGTTTTTACATAATTTCTAGTCTCGCCAAACGGCAAATTATTCAACAAGCCAAGCGATACCCAGCGGTCAGCGTTACCAGAACCACCGTTATAGGCGGCGAGGGCGGCATCGAGATTGTTATTGTATCGTTCGAGCATTACGTGGATATACCATGTACCGAATTTGATGCTTGTTTCCGGATCGTAAAGCTTGTCGCTATTGTAATTCGGTTCAGCAACTCCTTTGGCAATCGTCGCTCCGGTTGGCGGCATAATCTGCATCAATCCACGAGCGCCGACCGGCGAAGTCGCTCGAGGGTTAAAACGACTCTCCTTAAAAATCATTGCCGCCGTCAAATCGCGGGGAACTTTATGAAGATCGGAATATTTGATAATCAAGTTGGTGTACTCCAATGGATAGACCGTGTCGCCGAGAATCTGTGGCAAATATAAATATCCGGCAAAAGTCGTCAAAATAAAAATTACCAAAAAACCATACAGGTAAAATTTTGATCTTTTTTTCATAAAAATTCTAGAATGTCTTTCAGCTAACAACTATATGTTAACAAAAAATCTTTTTGGGGGGAAGAGGAGCTCGTTAATAGAGGCTGGGATGAAAAATGTAGGACAAGAATGGTGAATGATAAATTATGAATAAAGAGACTGATACAAATTTCATGAAGAATGGGTAACTATAGTCAAAATTCTAAATCGGAATAAAAAAAACCCTGTTCCACGCTCGGGCGAAACAGGGTCGGTATCTCATCACCTCCCTTTCTTGAGGCATCCAAGTCAGCTAATGACGAAGATGGCCCTTACTGCGGTGGCTAAAATCACCCCCGCTAGGTACGAACTGCCGGCGTACAAAAACGTCAAAAAGACTGGCGCTGGAGTGACTTTGCATCTTGCCATCACCACTCCAAGCTTCTTTACGTCGCACAGAAGAAGAACAGCCGTGATGACGGAAACACTTACCGTCGTCACGAGCCACCAACTGTCAACTGGTGGCTTGGTCATGGGGGACAAGATCCCGGTCACCACTCCAGCGAACGGGGGAAACACGAGACACAGCCTCCTTATTATTTCTATACCTCTCATCCTTTCACCTCACTTTCGGTTTTCTGACACTCCTCTTCACCCAGTAGCGATCAACGCTCCCGCCGCCGAGATGATAAAAACAAAGGCAGCAGCAACGATTCGGAGACAGCTCTCGATCTTGTCATAGCTGGCGAGCAGGCGGTCGGCTCGCTCCTTACTGACCCATCTAGCCTCAAGAGCGCGAGACACCTCTCGCTTGCCGGCCCGCAACGCCGGGACAGCCGCATAAAGCATACAACCAAAGATGATGAACCCCCAAAACAAGGACTCTCTCTGGGGTGCAATCAGATCTGCCACTGGCGGGATACAGCTTACGGCTGCTCCCCCCACCATTGACAACAGCAACCAGATCAAGGTCTTCCTCATCGCCCGATCTTCCTTTCTATCAGGGCAAGCACGAGATGGGTGCTTTGACCCAGTTCTGTTTCCCGACAAAATAGAGTTTACATAACTAAACTCCACATCGTCGAGAAACATCAAACAGTAGCAGAAAATTAATATAATAACAACCAACCCATTATTATTACACCCCCGGGGTGTAATAGGTTTACACCTAAGTTTATTCGAATATAAGTCAATAGATTATTGATTCAATTTTTCCGAATACCGAACACCCTTTTTCAGCTCGAACGGGTTAATGCCTTCTGGAAAAAAAACTATCTTTTTAAATTTGTCTTCGGGGAAAAATTTGGATTGGTGGTCGGCCGTAACACTTTTATCTTTTTTAAGAACTCGACCGATAAAAAAGATTTCCAAAGCGCGATTATTCCAATAATTAATATAATCCTGGACAAAAACAATCTCCGCCGCTTGCCCATGGTAACCGGTTTCCTCCAAAAACTCCCGCTCAACCGCTTCTTTTAGGCTCTCCCCCTCTTCGACGCCACCACCGGGGGCAGACCAGTACTCTTCGACTCCAGAGCTTCCGGGATGCCGACCCTTGACCAACAAAAGCTCTCCTTGATCGTTAAAAAAAAGACCTTTGGAAGAAAGACGAATTTTGTAATCGCTCATACAATGCCTTGATTATTTATTGATTTTTATGCTATCATTTTTTCGTAATCTGGGGAAGATTATGAGCGATATTTCGGAGTAGCCCCGACGCGTTAGTCGGGGTCCCGACTGAAACGTCGGGACTCAATAATAAAAATCTTAAAAAAAGTTGCACTGCTAGGTTTGATGGCGAATGGAAGCTTATCTATCAGGAAAAGGTTTTCACCCGCCAAGAAGCTTTAAAACGAGAAAGTCAATTAAAGAGTTTTCGCGGACGGGAGTTCATTAGGCAATATATTCCAAATTTTAAAAATAGCCATCACGCTCCGGAGTAGCTCAATGGCAGAGCAAACGGCTGTTAACCGTTAGGTTGTCGGTTCGAGTCCGACCTCCGGAGCCATGATGACTATTTTTTAATTGAGAGTAGCTCTCCGCTTTTTAATTGAGAGTAGCTCTCCGCCAGCTGGCGGAGGCAGAGCAAACGGCTGTTAACCGTTAGGTTGTCGGTTCGAGTCCGACCTCCGGAGCCATGATGACTATTTTTTAATTGAGAGTAGCCCCGACGCGTTGGTCGGGGTCCCGACTGAAACGTCGGGACGGAGTGGCAGAGCAAACGGCTGTTAACCGTTAGGTTGTCGGTTCGAGTCCGCCGTGCCCTTCCGAGCTTTCTTGACCTTCCTTAGCTTTAGCGAAGGAGGTAGCGAAGGACGGTGCCTGCTGGAGAACCGTTCTCTTACCACTATTTAGGTCACTTCAACCTGCCAGCCAAATAATCAATTATCTCTTCTCTTAAACTATCAACTTGGTGTCTTGCCTTATCAGGGTCAGTTGTTTCTGTATATATTTCACGAATGTGGCTTTTTCGTTTTTCAGGGTCAAGAGCCAATTCCATGATAAGTTGTTCGTGCTCACGACCCTCTTGCCCGCGATCCTGTTCCAGTCGTACCAAGTTTTTGTTTCTCATTTCCGGGATTGATTCGTCCCACTCTCCAAGACCATCTAAGAGCTGCTTGAAATCATCTACTCCCCAGGATTCATAAACCTTAACGACATCAGGATCAACTTTTTGATATTCCCCAAGCGCAATATTCTTTATTTGTCCAAGTATGTGCTGGTATGTCCATTTGTCCTGCTCAGAACAATCTGCTCTTTGCTCAGAAGTAAGAGTTTTCCCCCTTCTTTCGATTTTCTGGATCGATTCCTGACCATCTTTATACGCTAACAATTTTTCTACCCGCTCCCCAATTTTTTTAGGGTCATCATTCTCCCCCTCAATTACTCCGGGACTCGAAAACGGAGGTTCAGTTTCAGTCATAATACTTCTCCTTTCATAACTTTAAAGATTATTACTTAAATTGATTATCATTGTATCTGAAATCAAATTATTTGCAAAAACCTGAGCCCAAGTGGGCTGAAATCGGTTTCGGAGATATTCCCTTATTTGAGTTTTTTAAAACTACTTACCCTTTATTAGAATGCCGGACGGTTTTTAACGGCTCCGGCTCGGTGAGAACAATTATTTACGAAGGAAAGAAATGAATTTGATTGGAAATTGTACCAGTTTAATTACGCTAATAACAAATTGACCTCTAAATACTACAAGATTAAAACATTTAAATTAATTTTTTATTCTATCTCAAGTGTAATATCTTAAATGCGTGCCTCCGAAACCAGGGCGATCATCTTTATTTTAGTTAGAGCCAATGGATAATGAAATAAAGATGACATGTAAAAAATGTCAAAACCGCCGTGCCGTCCGAAGCTTTCTTGACCTTCCGTAGCTTTCTTGACCTTCCGTAGCTTTAGCGAAGGAGGTAGCGAAGGAAGTAGCGAAGGACGGTGCCTGCTAGACCCCACTACGCCAAGGCTCCGAGGGGCAAGTAACCGTCCCCTTTTCTGGTATTTGAGTCGTGAATTTTAGTTTGGTAAGATATCGTTAGGAGGTGGTACTACATGTATAACATGAAGTTCTAGCGACAGTTGGATGATTCCCGAAGAGCAATTTTCGGGAATGGCGGACGGCCACCACTTCCGGGGTTTGGGTTAGAGTCTATCCCCTGTCACGAAGGTGACAACGGGGAGTATATAGCCGAACCCGTCCCGACCACCAAGTTTAACGACACACCCAGCGGCGAGTAAGCTCGCCACTAGACCAGAACAATTAATTCGTTAATTTTTCTGGTCTAGGGAAACGGGGTGCCTACTATTCTGAACCGAAAAAAATCTGTTATAGATTTTTTTGTCTGTTTTGTGTTTTTGTTTAATGATTCTTGCAAGAAGCACAATTTTTTAGTGTTCTGATATCGGCATGGCGAAGAAAGAATCAAATTATTTGCAGAAACCTGAACCCAAGTGGGTTGAAATACCGAATCAAGACTCATAACAAGATTATCGATTCTTTTTAAAATATTTTACCAGTTTAGGCGGGCTAGGGGCGATGCCCCTAGCCCGAGAGCGACAGATCAACCGGGATATCTCTCGGGTCCTCGATGAATCCAAGAGGAGCGCCTTCGCGGTCGTGGTTATAAATGTCGGTGAGTGGGGAGTCTGTACCAGGGATCCGGAGTTCTGAATCCCACATTGTTCCTTTCTGTCTGGAGGGTTCACTCAACAACCTTTCTTTTCTTTCAAACCAAGTCTCCATTGATAGGTAGCCGCCCTTTCCCTGTTGGGAATATAGTCGTCATCAGGTCCAACTTATCATTCAAAACCCAAAGAAGCAATGCCGGAAAATCAGATTTTGTAATAAGGGACGGCTAGATCTCTTGTAAAACGATATTCGGGTATATTCTCGCCGAGAAGACGAAGACCGACAAAAAGGGGAAATCGGAAATGGCTCGGAAGATACTGGTGGTCGACGACGAGAGACACATCGTCCGACTACTCGAAGTCAACCTCAAGCGAGCCGGCTACGAGGTTGCTGTTGCCTACGACGGTGTCGAAGCACTCGAGATGGTCGAGAAGGAGAGGCCGGATCTGATCACTCTCGACAACCAGATGCCTCGGATGGATGGTTTCGAGGTCATACAAGAACTGCGATTCAAACCCGAGACTGCCGACATCCCGGTGGTGATGATTGCCTCTGACTCTACCGATTCCGGCATCTTTAAGGGTTGGCAATCCGGCGTCAGCTCCTATCTGAACAAGCCCATCAACCCTCGTGAGGTGCTCACTCATATCGAGAGGATATTCGACTCTCTCGACGAAGGACTGCTAGAACTGGCAACGCTCACTTGACGCATAAGGACAATGCACCTGGGCAGGAACAGGCGGTCGTCTAAACCCGGGAGAGCAAACGCAACCTTAGCGGCGAGTGAGCTCGCCGCTAGACCAGGACAATTAATTCGTTAATTTTTCTGGTCTAGGAAACAGTGACTCTACTGTTCTAAGCCGAAAAAAATCTGTTTTAGATTTTTTCTTGGTAACTCTTGTAAGAAGTACGATTTTTTAGTATTCTGACATCGACATAGCGAAGAACGAGAACCAAGGAAGGAGCCACTAAAGATGGCTTGGGAGATACTGGCGGTCACGACAGACCGCAGTGTTGTGTTTTCAATCCGGTGTTCTACCGGGCGGGAACACTGTCGAATCAGCGTCGCCTCTGGTGGCGCCGAAGCGCTTGAGAAGGTCCGGGAAGAGAAGCCGGACTTGATCATCCTTGACAAGCAGGTCCTGGAGAGAGCGAGAAGATTTCTAAAGGATCTGCAAGCTGCGATCATCTCTAACGAGATATCAGTAATCCTCGTTACCGGCGCTGACGATGCCGGATTCATCGACGGTTGGCGAATAAACGTTAACGATCTTGTCACCAGACCGCTTGACCTACAGGAACTGGCGGACAAGATCGGCAGGATCTTCACGTCAAGAAGATGGTGCCAGACTGACCGTGACCAAACTCTGGAAAGGAGCCCCAAAAATGGCTCGGAAGATACTGGTTGTCGACGACGAGAGACACATCGTCAGATTGCTCGAGACCATTCTCGGGTGCGAGGACTATGAGGTCGTCGTCGCCTACGACGGCGTCGAAGCACTCGAGATGGTCCAGGCCGAGAAGCCGGACCTGATCATCCTCAACGATCAGATGCCCCGGATGACCGGTTTCGAGGTACTCCAGGAGCTGCGAGCCGATCGCGAGACCGGCAGCATTCCGGTGGTGATGACCGCCGACGACACTGGCACAGACACCTTCAAGGGTTGGCAATCCGGTGTCAGCGCCTACGTCATCAAGCCGATTAACCTCCCGGACCTGATTGCCCAGATCAAGAGGATCATCGATTCCCTTGACGAGGGACCGCCAGAACTGACAATGGTTCCTTGACGCATAACCGCGCGACCGCCCTGAAATCTTGGGGCGGTCGTTCGCTTTTTAGAGATGTAATACAGGCTAGCTGGTTGACGCCGGCTGGATGATGATATTTTTTCCGGTAACCGATTTATCACTATTAGTTGTCCCGATCGCTTGAATCGGAACCCCAACAGTCAAATCGGAAACCGAACCGGTTTCGTTTTTTGAAACCGTTATCGAATCGTCAAAATAAACAATCACTGTGCTACCATCCGACTTCTTTACGGTAATACTTGAATCGTTTTTAGTAATGATTTCGCCGGAAACACCGCCGCCGCCCGGTCCGCCGTTTCGACCGTCAATACCATTTGGCGGCGTTCCACCATTTATACCGTTCGGCCGAGTACCATCAAAATTACCGCTTGGCAGTGTACCGCTAGTCGCCGATGTACCGCTCTTTTTTTGATAATAAATACCGCTGCCAAAACCAGCGCCAAAAACAACGATCCCAACGATAACTGTCCCAACAATTTTTTTCAGATTCATTTTAGCTCCTAAATACTATTAATTATTCATATCTTAAGGCTTCGATCGGTTTTAATTTTGCCGCCTTATTTGCCGGATACAAACCGAAAGCGATCCCGACAAAAGCACAAATTCCAAAGGACAAAACCACTGATTGCCAAGTAACAACCGAAGTTACCCAACCGAGAGCGGTGACTGCCAAAGCAATTCCCAAACCAAGAGCAACTCCGACAACTCCGCTAATAAAAGTCAGGGCAACCGATTCTGCCAAAAACTGGATGCTGATGTCATGATTTTTCGCTCCAATTGCTTTTCGAAGACCAATCTCCCGCGTCCTCTCGGTAACGGTCGTCAGCATCATATTCATAATCCCGATACCGCCAACTAGAAGAGAAATGCTGGCGATTGCCCCGAGCAGAATCGTCAATGTTTGAGTTACGGTCGAGAGACTGGACATCAAATCTTCTTGTGTCGAAACCGAAAAATCAGCACTATTTGAGTCGGCAATATTATGGCGGGAAAGAAGTAGACTGTTGATTTCTTGTTTCGCCAAAGCAACACTATCTTCATCAATTGCTTTAGTATTAATACTGCTAATCGACGCCGTGCTCCGACCAGTTAGATACCGCTTAGCGGTTGTCAGTGGCACGTATACTGCATAATCGCTGCTGTCAGTCGATGATCCGCCTTTTGATTGGGTTAAGCCGGTAACTTTGAATTGGATTTTATTTATTTTAATAACCTTGCCGATTGGGTCAACATCTTCGCCAAAAAGCGTCTCGCCGATGCTCGGACCGATGACTACTACTTTAGAAACTGATTTTTCGTCTTGAGTGGTTATAAAATCACCGGAAGCAATAACAATATTTCTGATGCTGGCGTAACTAGCTTCAGTTCCGATGATCTGGGCATTGGTATTATTACTTTTATAGGTTATCTGCTGGCGGCTGTTGACGACCGAAGCGACCTCGGAAACTGAATTGACTTCGGCAACAATCGCTTCGGCATCCTCCTCGGTCAAAGTGGTCGCATTCCCCATCGCCGAGCGGACACCGCCGAAGTTGGTTGAACCGGGGGAAACCAGAATTAAATTTGAACCAAGCTCGGAGATGCTCGAAGCTACCGAAGAAGTCGCCCCCTGACCAATACCAACCAAGACAATCACCGAACTGATACCGATCACTACTCCAAGCATCGTTAAGCCGGAACGGATTTTATTGCTGAAAAGAGCCGAGTAGGTCTCTAAAATTAAGTCCTTAAATCTCATAATTTTTTATCCCCTCGGTTTATTTCATCACTGGTTATTTTGCCATCAATAATTTGAATAATTCTTGAAGCGTGGTTAGCAACATACTGGTCATGGGTGATTAAAATAATCGTTTTGCCACTGTCGCTTAATTCTTGGAAAGTGTCTAGGACCGCTCGACCGGTTTTTTGATCGAGATTGCCGGTTGGTTCATCGGCTAAGATAATTTCTGGATCGTTAACCAACGCTCGAGCAATCGCTACCCGTTGCATCTGACCGCCGGATAGTTGGTTTGAAAGATTTTTAAACTTTTCCGGTTCGAACTGCGCCTGATTTAAGGCTCTGTTAATTAACCGGTTTCGATCTGCAGCCGGCAATTTTGAATAGACTAGCGGTAGTTGGACATTGCGCCAAACCGAAGCCCGAGATAAAAGATTAAAAGATTGAAAAACAAAACCAATTTTTTTACTTCGAATCTCGGCCAGCTCGTCTTCGGAGAGACTGGAAACATCACGGCCATCGATCAAAAGTTCACCTGATGAAGGAACGTCTAAAGCACCAATAATATGCATCATCGTTGATTTTCCCGATCCAGATGGTCCGGTAATCGCCACAAACTCACCTTTTTCAATCGAAAAAGAAATTCCTTTTAAAACCGTGGTTTGGTTCGCTCCGCTTAAGTAACTTTTCGTTACATTTTTAAACTCAATGATTCTACTCATGATTAGATCCCCGGACCACCCATACCACCGGACGGCGGACCGCCAGTGGAAGTTAAGCCACCAAGGCTTGATGACCCTGACGATCTACTATTGGATGAGGAACCTGTTGAAGCTGAACTTGAAGTAATTGTTTGCGTAACAATAGTGTCATTTTCACTCAAGCCTTCGGTAATTTCGGTATAAGAATCGTTAGAAATACCAATGGTTACTGTTTGCTTAATCGGCGAACCGTCCTTCATCAGTAAGACATAGCTTTCGTCACCGCTACTCTTCAAAGCTGAATTTGGAACCGTTAAAACATTCTGTTTCATGCTGGTAGTTATCAGCACAGTTGCACTCATCTGCGGCTTAATTCGATTATCGAGAGAATCAAAAGAAATTGTAACCGGATAAGTAACCACCCCCGATGATTCGGTTCCAACCGTGCCGACATTTATCACTTTGCCGGTTAGGGCTAACTCATCGATCGCATCAAAAGTCATACTTGCGCTTTGGCCAGCCTGAACATTCACTGCATCAACTTCGTTCAAGGTAACCGCAACCTGTAAACAACCAAGATCGCTGATAACGATCGAGGCCGACGAACTTGACCCTCCGGTTGTCGACTGGTCGGAAGTCGAATTTGAACTGTTGTTTCCTAAAGCTTCACCGTTAGCAACATTGACTTCCGTTATTGTTCCGGCAATCGGCGCTTTAACTGTTCTCCTCGCCGCCTCCATTTTTGCCGAGCTATGCTCTGATTGAGCCGATTTAAAACTAATCTCTGCGACCTGAACCGCTATCGTAGCTGAATTAACCAGATTGGCGGCATCCGATTTTTGGGTATCGGTCGAATTAGCATCATCGTTAATCGTTGTCTGATTATTTTGAGCCGTCGTCAAAGAATTTTGCTTTTCAGTTAGAGATTGCTGTGCCTGAAGAACACTCGCATAAGCTTTAGAAACCGTTAGATCGAGGTCGTCATTGTCAATTTTAAAAAGGGTAGCACCAACGGCAACAGCATCACCGACTTTAACCGCCAAATCATAAACATCTCCGTTAATCGAAGGACTAATATTGGCAGTTTTGACAACCTCGACATTACCAGTCGCCGAAACAGTTGCCGTTAATGTCCCTTTAGAGACAATCGCTGTTTTGTAAGTTGTCTCCTCATTTTTACTGTTATAAGTCCGATAAACAAAATATCCCCCGCCGCCCAAGATCAGGATCAATAGAATAATCACCCAAGGCCTTCGCATAAATTGTAGAAATTTCATCATCGAAAATAGTTAATGATTTTACCGATCAAAACAAAATTACCAAGCAAACCTGAAAAATTGCTTAGATAATTAATAGATGATTCACGCGCTTCTCGTCATTCTCGTCACAAAGTGGACCCTCCGGGTCGGAGACGGGAATCCAGTATTTGAGAAATGGATCCCTACCATTCGACAAGGACTCATGGTCTGAGTAAAATCGAAGACCTTCTCAGGGATGACAGAAGAAAAAGGGATGATAGAAGGAAATGAGAATGACAGGAAAGGGGCAAAAAAGACAGAAATAAATATTTTAATTAAATGTGTAAGTTCTAAAATAAACGAAATACTAAGACCGTAGTAAAAACTACTTAGTTTTTTTGGGTATCGGTGTTATAATAAAATAAAGGAGCGTAAGAAACAAAATGAAGGCATTTAGAATTTGGCTACCGAGAATATTGTCGATCGCCTTTGTTATTTTTTTAATGATTTTTTCCTTAGATGTTTTTGGTACGGGTGCAAGCGCCAAAGAGATCGCCATTGGTTTATTAATCCATAATCTTCCGGCTCTCTTTTTGCTCGCCATTGCGATAATTTCCTGGAAAAATGAACTCGTTGGCGGAGTGGTTTTCACTCTCATTGCTATTGCATATATTGTAATGGTGTCGATGTCCGGTCCCTTTGACAGCAACGAATGGTACTCTGTTTTGATGATTGCTGGTCCGTCCCTTTTAACCGGAATTTTATTTTTTATAAATTGGCGGAAACGAACCGAAGATTCAAATTAATTGTTATTAATTTTTTAGCTAATTTTTTTAGAATTTATTTATATCCGTTATTATAATTGATATACTACCATTATAAATAATTTAGAAAGGAGGGCTTCGGATAAACCGAAGTCAGATAGTATGAGGAAAATATTTTTTGCCCTTTTGGTTTGTTTTGTAAGTTTTTTCCCGTTGACTACCGCGATGGCGACAGAAAGTATTTTGTTTGCTTCGAATACTGTACTGTCAGAGGCCTATTTGACTCTAAACTCAACCGATACGAGAGCGCAGACAATCACCGCCGCCGTTGACAACATCACGACTTTTTACGCTTACCTGAACGACCGGGTGGGTGGTTCAACTATTACCGGATATTTGATCAATGAAGCTTCGCAAGAGGTAGTAAAGGAGTTATCACATCGCATGGACGACGGAGACGGTTGGGAGGAATTTTATTTTAATACGGCCGTCGATAAGGAATCGGTTTATAGAGTCAAAATATTAGTGCCTTCAGCAAGCGGGGTAAAATGGGTTCGATCGGGCGATGTTTATAGCGGCGGTTGGTATTATTATGGCGATGACGCATATGATCTAAGCTCCGATATGGTTTTTCAGGCATGGGGCTATGATAATCCGGTTGTCGATGACGGTACCGATACCGGAGATGATACGGTCGTTCCGACTCCAACTACTCCCGGGACACCAGCCACCGACTCAACCACCTCGACAGATACTCTATCAACCACTTCCGAAACTCCGGCGGCCAGTGTTTCGGCTACGATTGCCAAACCGACAGATTTGAAAGCGGCTTACGACAAAACGGTCATCCTTAGCTGGAAAGCTTCGACAACAACAGATATCGACGGTTATAAAGTATTCCGTAGCGAAACTAAAGGTAAGGATTACAGTAAGGTCGGACAAACCGAAAAGGCGGTTGTATCTTATTCGGACGGGACAGTTACCGCCGGTAAAACTTATTACTATGTCGTTAGGGCATACAAAGGATCGAGCCAGTCGGCAAGTTCGGACGAAGCAAGCATTTTAGTGCCAGAAAAAGAGGATGCACCGGCGACTGCTTCGACTAACGATATCGCTTCCGACTCTGACGAACACGCCGTTTCGACAGCGCCAAATTATCTTTTATACATTTTGGCGATTGCCGCTTCTGTTTTAACTCTAATTCTTTTAATCCTGATTAAGCGACGCGATAACAAAACTAAGAAAAATAAAGATACAAATAGCCCGGCCCATGACACCCGCCCGCCCGAGATTCGTTAGTTATAAACAATACGCGTTATATAAAAATGTTTTCTTTGTTGTTTCTTCCTCTTTTTTTGTCGTGCCTATTTTTCCTGTCATTTTCGTCAGTTGGATTATTATTTTTTTTAAGTGTATAAATAAAATGAATGGGAAAAACTCCGTTGGTAAAAGGAGTCGTGAGTATGGATTTTGACGAAGCGCTGGATCAGATGATCCCCGTCGAAGTCGGGAGAGTCGCAGTCGCCGGGAAAGATGTCTTGGTCTTTACCTCTGGAAGTCCCGATGACTTCCTGGCATCAACACTTGGTAAGGAATTAACCAAGTGTTGCCACAAGGCCGGCACCCGGCTTCACGTAGATCAAGACTTTCATGGCGTCCGAGTCGCCCCGTTGACCGGGAGTGACTGACCGATCAGACTCCCGCCCTTGCCGAGTTTGGTGAGGGCGGGGGCAAAATGGTTAATAAGATAATTATTTTTTATTCTCGATTTGGACTGTGAAGTTGTAGTGATCTTTGCTATCATTAAAGCTATAAGAGATTATCAATAGCTTGTCATTTAGGAGAAAAATGGATGGGGAAGAAGATTTAAATCGGCCACCGATTAAGAGAGGAAAAACTTGGTTGATAGTTCTGATTTTAGTCTTGATTCTCGGTGCCGCCGGTTACTTCGCTCTTGATTTTTTCAAACCGGTCGAGGAAGAAAACAATAATCAATCGGCAGTTTCTGTCGAAAAAGTATCGATACCGCAGGAAATTTTGAATAACAAATTTGGTTGGCTTGGGGGTGGCGCAGAAGATGACGGTAAAACGATTGCCGAAATGGCTGGTGGCTGGGTCAGACCACACCCCGGGGCTTTCGTCTGGGATATGATGCAAAAATCAAAAGGTGGAGAGATTGATTTTTCGCTCTCGGATCAGGAAGTTAAGGGTTATGGCGGCAATAATATCGGTATCTTGGCAACGATTTGGCCATTTGCCGATTGGGATCAAGCGAGTTTAACTAATGCCGCCGATTGCAAAGTTGCAAGCGATGATGAATTCTTGCCAAAAAATGATAAAAAGGGTCGCGGTTCGTATCTTCCAGAGTATCGTTGCAATCCGTCTGACTGGACAGCCTACCAGAGCTTTGTTGCAAAAGTTGTCGAGCGTTATGACGGAGATGGAATTGACGACATGGCTGGCTTAACGATTCCGATTAAATATTGGGAAGTAATGAATGAGCCCGATTTGCAATATCAAAATACAATGCCCGCAAACGAGGGAAGTAGTTTGAACTTTTATAAGCTTGGACCGACCGAATATGGCGAGCTTCTGATAAAAACAAGTGTGCCAATCAGGTCGGCTGATCCCGAAGCAAAAATCTTGATTGCCGGCGCCGCTGGCGGAGATTCAAGAATGCTTGGATTTTATCAAAATGTGTTTGCCGACAAAAATACTTTGACTGCTTTTGATATCGGCAACATTCACTGTATCTCGAATGATCAAAAAACAAGCGATTTTAATGTAGCTCCATATAAAGAGATTCTCAAAAAAGCCGGCATTGCCGATAAGCCGATTTGGGTAACGGAAGCGGAGGCGATGTATAGCACCGTCGCCGAAAAAAATTTCGAGAGCACCAAAAAAAGTGTCGCTGGCGCGATTGCCGCCGGAGCGGAAAGAATATTTTTCACCCGCTACGACTTTGCCGATACCAGAACCGATATGTCAAAAAACGCCGGTCCTAGTGATTATCCGAGTAGTGAAAAATATCGTGATATTATAAAAAGTTATTGAGAAATAATTATAATTTGGAGACAAAATGGACCCTATTGATATCATAAGAATAATCTGGCCGGTGATTGTTATCCAGCTTGCTGTACAAATATACGCAATTGTCGATATCATCCGGAAAAAGAAGACTAAAAATCTTTCTCCAACGATCTGGATTGTCGTCATAATCTTCGGGGAACTCTTGGGAGCAATTATTTATCTTTTAGCCGGTAGAGCAGAGGAGTAAATTGGTCGCAATTAAAATCAAGCATTTAACTAAAAACTTTGCTGGTTTTAAGGCAGTCGATAATCTTTCTTTAGAACTGTCGGAGAATCGGGTTCTCGGTTTTCTCGGACCGAATGGCGCCGGAAAGACAACGAGTCTTCGAATGTTGGTCGGTTTGAGCCGTCCAACCGGCGGAGAGATTGAGATCGCTGGTGAAAAAGTTATCTTCGGCAAATCGACAGTAAATAAGTTCGTCGGGTATTTGCCGGAACGACCATCATTTTATAACTGGATGACTGGAAGAGAGTATCTCGGTTTCGTCGCCGATATTTTTGGTCTTAAAGACAGTGAAAAGAGAAACCGAATTACCGAACTTTTAAAAAAAGTGAGCCTAACTGCCTTTGGTTCAAAAAAAATTTCTACCTACTCGAACGGAATGAAACAGCGCTTGGGAATTGCCCAAGCAATTATCAATAATCCAAAGGTTTTGATAATGGACGAACCGGTTTCCGCTCTTGACCCGATCGGTCGGAGAGAAGTCTTATCGATAATTAATAACCTTAAAAAGCAGATGACAATCCTGCTTTCGACCCATATTCTTTCAGATGTCGATCGAGTCTGCGACGACATTGCGATTCTTGATCGAGGAAAATTGATAATTTCCTCAAGTCTCGAAAATCTAAAAGCTAACTATGCTTCTTTAATAATTGAGGTTGAACTCGATCAAGATTCTCCCGATATTTTGAAAAAAATTAGCAAGCAACCGTGGGTGACTAAAGCGGAAAAAAATAATCAGATAATCAAAATCTGGATTAAAGACCGAGAGGTGATGAGTAAAAATATTGCCTTAAATTTTTTTGCCAAAGAGGATGTTGGTGTTTTAAATTTCGGTTTGAAGTTACCTGAAGTCGAGGATCTCTTCGTTTCGATCTTGGAGGGTCAAAAATGAGAATTTTTCTAACACTATTTATTAAGGAATCAACGGAGATTTTTCGTTCAAAAAAATTGCTGATCCTTTGTATCGTTTTCGGATTCGTTGCCATTTCTTCGCCGATAATTGCTAAAATAATTCCCGATATTTTTAAAAATATAAATACAAACGGCATTATTTTTAACATCCCTGATCCGACATGGAAAGATGCAATTGATCAATTTGTCAAAAATACCTCGCAATTTGGGCTGATTGTTGTTTTGTTTATGTTTGCCGGAGCGATTGCCGATGAAAAAAGCAAAAAAACCCTCGAGATGTTGCTCACTAAACCGATTTCACGAACCGCTTATATTTTCTCAAAGTTTTTTGCCGGCGCGTTTTACATTTCGACAATTTTTTCCTTATCCGGAGTTGTTTTTTACTCTTATGCCAATTCGTTGTTCGGCGATTTTGATCTTGTCAATTTTATTTTGCTGATGTTGTTTCTGCTGATATTTTTATTGACAATCTTTGCCATCACCCTATTCTTCAGCACAATCTCCAATAGTCAAATTAAGGCCGCCGGACTGGCTTTTGTGATCAGTATCGTTTTTACCTCCGTTCTCGGATACATCAAGGCGATCAGCGACTATTCGCCATCATATATTATTTCGAACTATAAAGATCTGATGACAACCGGAAATCTCGACCAGTTTTTGCCATCGTTATATACCAGCCTGGCACTGATTATTGCGCTGGTGACTCTTTCGATATCTCTCTTCTCAAAACAAGAGATCGAGAGATAAGAAATATTTATTATTCTAATGAAGATACCTGGATTAAAGACTCCAATGGCAACTGGGTGAAGCATGGAAACCCTGAAGTGTACGATTTTGATTCTTGCGCTAAAAAATATCCGATTATGGAAAGTTATCCCGAGCGGTGCGCAATCCCCAACGGTCCGACTTTCCGAAAGGATATTGACTTGTTTAAATATACTTTTTAATTTCTAAGTGAAAAAAAATATGAAAAAAATTCTTGCAGTACTTTTGAGTCTAGTGGGGGCGGGTGTTTTGGCGGTGGCAATCAACTACACGTTTTTTGGTCCCGATTTACCGCTCGTTTTACGATTAATTTTCTTCTTCCTCCTCTTTGCCGATGCGGTTTGTTATTTTGTTGCGGCCTGGGGTATATTTAAAAAGATTAAAAAAATTTATCCCCTGACAATAGCACTATTAGTTATTAATGCTTTAGGCATAATTTTTGACGACATCGGCTTTGTCGACATTGCCACCGCTGGAGTCAATATCGTAATTATAATTTTGCTGATCTATGACCATCAAAAAACAACTATCTCTCACTAATAGTTGCCGATTCGATTAAACCGCCGTTTTCATTGTAAATCGAAATCGTCAGATACGTTGAGAAAATGTTTGCCAGACCGTATCCTAAAGTATTACCGCCCGGCATAATAAAAAAGTTAATACCGTTTGATATTGTGTGGCTATAAGCGTGAATATGTCCCTGAATAACGAAATCGACACCATAATTGATTAAATAGCTACTAATCGTGCTTGTATAAGTCGGGTGGTGATAGACAACGCCGGTAATTCTCGACTGCGAAGCACTCGATTGTAAATCCGATGCCAACCAATCGAGCTGGCTCTGGCAGGAAGAACAAAAAGCGCTATCTAAAACAATTAGGTGGAGATTGCCAGTATTTACCGAATACCAACGTTCATTATTCGGAAAGACAAAGTTATCGAGAAATAGTTGTGATGGTGTCGAAGAATCACCATAAACTCGATCATTGTTTCCAAGAGCGCTATAAAAAGTTCTTGTTGCTCGAAGAGTCGTCGTTACGTTGTTAAAACGATCTAAACTGTTTTGTGTCCCATCTTCCATCAGATCGCCACCGTGAAAAATCGGATTGGCACTGGTAGCGAGTATACGATCGACAACTTTTTGATGACGGACATCTTCTTCGTCAGTATCCGATTGCGAATCGGCATAAAAAGCAACATAAGCAGTTGAAGATTCGGGTACCGGATCCGAGCCCGGAATTACCGGGTCAGGGTCGCTGCCCTCCGATCCCGAATCACCGATCGTTTGAGAGGTGCCGGAATCGCTGGCACTGCTTGAAGAGCTCGATTGGCTTGTCCCCGACTGGTTGCCAGTCCGACCGGTCGTGGCACCGGTAGCTGGGTTTGTCTGGACAGACGGGCTTGAGGAGGAGGCTGGAGATTCTTCGGTTCCGGGCGAATTATTAGAACCATCACTCTCTCGATCTTCCAAAGACGCCGGTTTTTGATTATCATATTGGACATTTTTATTGTTTTTGGCCGCATAAATCGCAAACGGGGCGAAGATGACCAAAACAAAAACCGTAACAGTCAAAATTCTCTTCCAGTAGGCATTGAGATATTTGTTTTTCAGTTCCTCGATTTTCATCTTTTCTATTGTAGCAAGACCCGGAGTTTTTCAAAAGCAGAGTTTTTGACTTATTCACTTGTTGTCGTCCCCTCCACGAAGTGGCGGGAATGACAGGGAAAAATAGAAACGGTAGAAATTAACATTTTTATCAAACGCCTAAGTCCGAAAATTGTTAAAGAAACAAAAATTCTGATAAATTGATTTTGTAAATATTATATAAAAAAACAGATGGATAAACTGATAAATGAAATTCGGACCGATCTTTTAAAAAACGCCGACGAGAAAACCAAACAATCAACTATCCGTTATTTTAAAGAAAAAATAACTGTTTACGGCGTGACTAGTTCTAGGGTAAAGAAAACTGGTCGTAAATACTGGTCCGAAATTAGAAGTTTGCAGAAAAAAGAGGTCTACAAACTTTTTGAAATGATGCTCAAAAACGATTACAGCGAAGAGGCTTTTTTAGTTGCTTCATGGCTTCCAAAATTCAAAAAACAATTCGAAAAGGCTGATATAAAAATATTTAAAAACTGGGTCGATAAATATTTAAATAACTGGGCAAAGATCGATACGTTTTGTAATCATACAATTGCCGATCATCTAGAAATGTTCTCCGACGATATTGATGAAATTAAATCATGGGTCAAATCCAAAAATCGCTGGATGCGCCGAGCGGTTGCAGTAACACTGATCTTACCCGCGCGTCGTGGAGAATACCTCAAGGAGGTGTTTGAGATTGCCGATGCGCTGATGACCGACGAGGATGATATGGTGCGCAAAGGGTACGGCTGGTTGCTCAAAGAAGCAAGCCGTCAACATCAAAAGGAAGTTTTTGATTATGTTGTCAGAAATAAAAAAATTATGCCGAGAGTCGCTCTGCGCTACGCGATCGAAAAAATGCCCGAGAATTTGCGCAAAAAAGCGATGACAAGATAACCGGATATTAAAAATAGGATATTAATTTTAAGGAGTAGTATGGCGGAAGAAAACAAAGAAGCGGAATGTTGTCCGAAGTTTAATCCCGAACCGTGGGATGAAAAAGTGCTTGACTGGCAAGACAAAAAGTTTATCAGAGACTCTGTCAAAACATTTATGTTCATGCCAATAAACTTCGGCGGGGTGATCACTAAAATGATGAAAAAAGTTGAAGAAGCTGGCGCTAAAACTTTGGATAATCTTTGTCTCTCCGATCACGCCTCAAAATGGAAAATGGATATCTATCTTGCAGTCGATAGAGATGTTCAGGGTGCGGAAAATGTGACTTTGAGCGGGAAATTTTTAAGCAAAGTTTATGAAGGTGATTTTAAAGATACTGGTAAATGGGTGGAAGATTTTAAAAAATATGCCCAAGGCAAAAAATATAAGATCAAAAAACACTATATGTGGTACACGACTTGCCCCAAATGCGCCAAGAAATACGGTCACAACTATGTCGTAACCGTCGCCGAAATTGAATAAATATTTTTATCAAATGCGTAAGTCTTATATTTAATAATAGCGCCTCTCAGCAAAATCTAAGTTTTCTGCTATACTCTAAAATCATGAGAATCTTAATTATTGAAGACGATAAAAAAATCGCCAATGCGATCAAAAGAGGGCTTGAACAGGAAACTTTTGTCGCCGACGTTTTATTCGATGCTAAAGATGGGATTGGCAATGCCTTAACATTTGACTATGATTTGGTCATTCTCGATCGGATGCTCCCGGGAACAGTTGACGGGATTAAAATCTGCTCCCTGCTTCGAGAAAAAGGCAAAAAAATGCCGATTATCATCCTAACCGCTAAAGATAAAATCGCCGATCGGGTTGATGGCTTAAATGCCGGTGCCGATGATTATCTGATCAAACCGTTTGCCTTTGAGGAATTACTTGCTCGGGTAAAAGCTCTTCTACGTCGCCCAAACCAAAACCTAGGATCGGTGATTAAAGTTGATAATCTCTCGCTTGATACAATTAAATATCACGTCGTTCGCGGCGGAAAAGAAGTCCGCCTTTCTTCAACCGAATTTCGACTTTTAGAATATTTGATGCGCCACCCGAACCAAATTTTAACCAAAGAACAGATCATCGAACACGTCTGGGATTATGACGCCGACGTTTTGCCAAACACGGTTGAAGTTTATATCGGCTACCTGCGAAATAAAATCGATAAGCCTTTTAAAAAGCAATCAATGTTGATTAAAACCGTTCGCGGCTTCGGCTATAAAATTGCAAGTTAATGTTTACCTTTTTGAAAAATTTAAAAATAAAAAAGACTAGTAATTTCAAATTAGCCTATTTCAAGCTAACCGTTTTTTATGTTCTAATCATTATGGCCGTTTCTATTACTTTCAGTCTTTCGCTCTATAAAATATCATCGGATGAACTTGGCCAAGGGCTTGGCCGGCAATCGAGGGTAATAAAAGAGTTGCCAAAAAATAATTTTATCGATGCTTTTCTGCCGGATTTTGAAGAAATTAGACGAGAACAACTCAAAGAGAGCAACCAGCGCTTGCAAACAAATCTGGTTTATTTCAACCTCTTGATTCTCTTTTTGTCATCACTGCTGGGTTATTTTTGGGCAAAAAAAACAATCCAGCCAATCGAGGAGATGGTTCTGGCACAAAACCGCTTTACCGCTGACGCCTCGCATGAACTTCGAACGCCGCTAACCGCAATGCGTAGCGAAATCGAAGTTTTTCTGCGTGATCAAAATCAAAGTCTCTCGGAGGGGAAAAAACTCTTGTCAAGCAATCTTGAAGAAATTGAAAAACTCGAGGCCCTCTCCGGCGCACTCTTGAAGCTGGCAAAATATCAAGAAGATGTTAAATCAGACTTCAAACGAACTTCGTTAATAAAAATAATTACCAAAGCCTTCGAAAAGGTTGAAAGTTTGGCGGAAAAAAAATTAATCGATTTTGAAAACCGGTTTAGCGAAGTCGAAGTTGTCGGCGATCAAATTAGTTTGATCGAGCTTTTTGTTATTTTATTGGAAAATGCGATCAAATATAGTTCGGAGAAAAAGACGATTTCGATTTCTGTCGAATCCGACAGCCATTATGCGATTGTAAAAATCAAGGATCAGGGCAGTGGGATCAAAGCCTCCGATCTCCCGCATATTTTCGACCGATTTTACCGTGCTGACCATTCAAGGACAAAAAATGAGGACTCCGGTTATGGACTCGGCCTGGCAATTGCAAAAAACATCGTTGATCTTCATCAGGGAATAATCGGCGCCAAGAGCGAACAAGGCTTAGGTAGTGAATTTACCGTCAAATTACCGATCTCTTAAAAACGTATTAATAAATCTCCAACCGGCTCTTTGACAGTCAGTCGTTATTTGATATAATTTTCCTACTTAATATTTTTAGGAGCAAGATGGAAATTATTCGTAATATGTGGCGTCGGAAATTTCGAACTTTTTTGACAATCTTTGGAATTATTATCGGGATTTTTGCTTTTACCGTTATGGGATCAATGGCGCTTAAGCTCAATAAAATGATTGCCGGCGGTAAACAATACATCACTGGCCAGATTACTATCTCACCCAAAGGAACCGATTATACGAGCGGCACTACCGGAATGCTACCGGTCGATCTTTTAAATAAAATCAAAGCGGTCGAAGGAGTCGAGGCAGTTGAAGGCGGTGTCGGTTTGATGCTTGACGAGCCGGATCCTGATAATCCGACAACCGTTTCTTTCAGCGCTCCGAAATCGATTTATAGTTTTGATCCCGATTCAAATTTCAAAAATAAAAACTGGGAAACAATGGCGATGAAGGAGGGGAAACTAATCGATACAAATAGCGCCGAGAATGATATTTCGATTGGAATCAATATCGCTCTCGATAAAAAGTGGGCTGTCGGCGATGAAGTAGAAATTCGCGGACGAAAATTCAAAGTCGTTGGGATTTTTGATAAAACGATGACCGGCCCCGATGAATATGTTTTCATGAACATTAAGCCGGCGCGAGAGCTTTTTGTTGAAAATAATCCTTTTCTAAAATCGCTCAAAGAAAAATCCGACAACGCCCAAAAAATTTCTGATCGAGAACTCGCCAACCTTCCTTTAGAGGCCCGGCAGCAGATTATTGAAGCCCAGGCGTTCAAAATTGAGGATGTTTCAACCTCGGCTTCAGTCTCTTGGAAAGATGGCGTTGACCCGGAGACCGTCGTTGAAAGTATCAAAGCCAACTACAAAGATCAGGTCACCGTTCTTTCGCCGAAGAAAATGGGCGAGGAAATTGATAAGGCCTCCTCAACAATGAATGCAATAATCTTCGGGAGTGCCATTTTGGCTTTAGTCGTCGGACTTTTCTCGATTGTTAATACGATGATTATGTCAATTTCCGAACGGACTCGGGAAATCGGAATCAAAAAGGCAATCGGCGCTTCTTCGCGATCGATTGCAATCGAATACACAATCGAAGCCGGAGTTATCGGTCTTCTTGGCGGCGCTTTCGGAATGGGGCTTGGAATGTTAACCGCTTATTTAATCAATCAAAAAATGGCTAGCAAAGGCGCGGAAATCTTTCTGATCGATGGTACTTTTATGATTGAAGTGGTGATTTTTTCTTTTGTCATCGGAATTATTGCCGGCATTATCCCGGCCCTTCGCGCTTCAAAATTGAAAGTCGTTGACGCAATCCGCGAATTATAATAATTATGAAAGGACATATGAAAAAAGTTGTTGTTAGCGCAAAAGGTCTGAAAAAAACCTACAAAATGTCGAAAAAAAATATTGTTCAGGCCCTAAAAGGGGTTGATATTGAAGTTTGCGAAGGCGATTTTTCGGCAATCGTCGGTCCCTCCGGTTGCGGCAAATCAACTCTGATGCACATCCTCGGTCTTTTGGATAAACCGGATAGCGGAACGCTTGAAATTGACGGCGTCGATATGACTCGCTTGCCGGATAAAAAAGCTTATAAAATTCGCGCCAAAAAGATCGGTTTTATCTTCCAAGGTTTTAATCTGATTCCGACTTTGACGGCATTGGAAAACGTTATTCTTGCCGGTCGTTACGGCGGTCTGAAAGCGACTAAAAGAAAGGCTCGCGCCAAAACTTTACTTGAACTTTTGGGACTTAAAGACCGCCTAGGACACAAACCGAACGAGCTTTCCGGCGGACAGCAACAACGGGTAGCAATCGCCCGGTCGTTGATGAATGACCCAGCAATCATCTTGGCGGATGAGCCGACTGGTGAGCTCGACAGCAAAACCTCGCTTGAAATTATGGAGATTCTTAAGAAATTAAACCGCGAAGATAATAAGACTTTTTTGATCGTTACCCACAATATGGATGTTGCCGAAAGCTGTAAGAAGATCATTCGCCTAAAAGACGGTAAAAACGACTAGGTGTGGGAGTAGGGCGTAGGGTGTGGGGGGGAGTTGAATTAAGAATTATGAATAATGAATTACGAGTAATTAATAAAAAACTCCACAGAGAGATTACGGAGAGATAATGAAACCCTACTTCGGTCTTCTATCCGCAGGAGGCAGACAAGAAACAAGATATTCTCTGATGCCAAGGCTATGGAGTCGCTCGTTCATACTTCATCATTCTTAATTCATTATTCATTATTCGCCCCAAAGGGGTCCCTTCGGGACTTACCTGCTTACTAACTTACTAGCTTATTTGCTTACCTGCTTACTTCATAATTCGTAATTCATTATTCGCTTACCAGCTATCTAGGACTCTTGTCTTTTTTACAAAAAAATGATATTTTGCAAGCAACAGAATCACTTTCGTGATTCTGTTTGTGTACAATACAATCCCGCAAAAATCGGGGTTTGGAGGAAACGAAATGAAGCTCGGAGCTTTGAGTGCCGCCTGGAGTGACAAGCCACTCACGGAGGTGTTGGACTTCTTCCAAAAGTCGGGTCTGCAGGCGATCGAGATCGGTTCCGGCAACTACCCGGGCAATGCTCACTGCGACCTGGTAGAACTCAACGCCAGCGCCACCAAGAGCAATGCCTTCCTCGAGGCCATCAAGAGCCGCGGCCTCGAGCTGTCAGCCCTCTCTTGCCATGGCAACCCGCTCCACCCCAACAAGGAAGTGGCGGCCGAGTTCCACAAGACCTGGCGAGACACTGTCCATCTGGGCCGCGACCTCGGTGTCGAGTGCATCAACACGTTCTCGGGCTTGCCCGGAGGCGGTCCTGACGACAGAGTGCCGAACTGGATCACTGCCCCATGGCCCGAGGACCACAGCAAGGCTCTCGAGTACCAGTGGCATGTCGCAAGGAAGTACTGGACGGAAGAAGCCGAAATCCTCCAGAGGTGCGGCATGTACGCATGCATCGAGATGCACCCCAACTTCCTGGTCTACAACCCCGAGACTCTCATCAAGCTGCGCCGCGTCGTGGGCGCCAACGGAGATCGCATCTGCGCCAACTTCGACCCGAGCCACCTCTGGTGGCAGGGCATCGATCCCTGTGCAGCCCTACGCCACCTCGGCGAGGAAAAGGACCCGGTCATCCGCCACTTCCACGCCAAGGATTCCCTAGTCTACGACTGGAACGCCCGGGTGAACGGGGTGTTGGACACCAAGCACTACGGCGACGAGATCAACCGCAGCTGGATCTTCCGGACCGTCGGCTACGGCCACGGCGCCGACGCCTGGAAGGACATCATCAGCACCCTGCGGATGATCGGCTACGACGGTGTGCTGTCGATCGAGCACGAGGACAGTCTGATGAGCTCGAACGAGGGCTTCCAGAAGGCGATCGCCTTCCTCAAGGAATGCCTGATCTTCGAGCAGACCGGCGAAATGACCTGGGCGTAGGCACCCCCTCGCCGGCAGACGAACAAACGAGGTAGGGAGGGCGCTAGCCACCCTGCATCGTGTCAAAATCTCCCGAGAAAGGAAGAAACGTATCATGGGAGAGAAGATTAGGGCCGGCGTCATCGGCGTCGGCATCGGGAAGTTCCACATCGAGGGCTACCAGATGCATCCGAGAGCAGAGGTCGTAGCCCTCTGCGACCTAAACATGGATGTCCTCGGAGCCGTAAGCTCCGGCTTCGAGGAGCTGTACACAGACTACAGGGAGATGCTGGTCGACCCCGCCATCGACTGCGTCAGTGTCTGTGTGCCCAACTACCTTCACGCCCCGGTGGTCATCGACTGCCTGCAGGCCGGCAAACACGTGCTCTGCGAGAAGCCGTTGGCGCCCAATGCCGAGCAGGGCGCCATGATGGTAGCGGCCGCCGAGGCCGCCGGCAAGAAGCTGATGGTCCAGTTTAACAACCGCTTCCGCCCCGAGGCCGAGCTCCTCAAGAACTACGTCGCATACGGCGAGCTCGGCGACATCTACTTCGCCCGTTGTGGCTGGATCCGACGCAATGGCATCCCCGGCTGGGGCGGCTGGTTCACCCAGGAAGCGCTTGCCGGTGGCGGTCCGCTGATCGACCTCGGGGTCCACATGCTGGACCTGACCATGTGGCTCATGGGCAACCCCGAGCCAACCTGTGTCATGGCCTCGACGTACGATAAGTTCGGCCCTTTGATGGAAGGGCTCGGCCCCTGGGGGACGCCGGACGAGAGGGGCGAGTTCGATGTCGAGGACATGGCGGTGGCGATGATCAAGTTCGCCGGCGGTCAGACCGTCTTTCTCGAAGCCTCCTGGGCCTCCTACTGCGAGCGCGAATGGGTCTACTCGACCCTTATGGGGACCGAGGGCGGCGCCTCGCTGGGGCGCGTCTTCGGCTTCGACGGTGTCGATGACAGCTCGATCGACAAGTTGCGGCTCTTCACCCAGGAGTACGGCGTACCGGTGAACCACGATCTCGTGGTTGAGCCCGATCCGGCCATGGGCCGGCACAAGGCGGTCATGCACTTCGTCGACTGCTTGGTGGGTGACGTCGAAATGATCTCTCCCGCCAGCGACGGCCTGCGCATCATGAGAATCCTGGACGCCGCCTACAAGTCGGCAGAGACCGACACAGCGGTCAACATCAAGTAAGTAAAGGAGGAGGAGCAACCCCCGAGACCCGAGCGCACATGCGCTCGGGTCTCTTCTATTCTAAGAAAAGGGGACGGTTCTCTTTTGAATAGGGAATTACACTTTCTGTCAGCCGATAAGTAAGTCAATATCTTCGTTCAATATTCCACCACTCGCTCTAAAGGAGTCCCTTCGGGGCTTACTCACTTACCAGCTTACTAGCTTATTTACTTACAACTTATCTGCTTACTGGCTTACCGGCTTTATTAACTTACTGGCTTTTCCGATTTGCTTACTTCATAATTCATAATTCGTTATTCATTATCTACTTACCAGCTTACTTGCTTACAAGCTTATAAGCTTACTTCATTATTCTATATTCCAATTTACTTGCCCTCTTCTCTAAGCCTTTTCTAAGGTCGACTTTGTAAGATTGAAACAGATCCGAAAAAGGTCGACTCGGGATCGCCAAATAAGGCAAAAAACCTAAAAAAAGAGAGGAGGTGATAAAAAATGAAAAATAAAAAAGTGATTCTGCCGGCAATTGTTGTCGGCTTAGCTCTGGCGACAACCGGAGCTTTCGTCGGGGTAACTAGAGCTGCTAATGGCAACGGGCACGGCGACGACAATCTCTCGAGCCAATTGGCCGAGAAGTTAAACCTCGATCAAACTAAGGTTCAAACTGCCGTTGATCAGGTTCGCGAAGAGAATCAGGCCACAAGACAAGCGGAGCGCCAGCAACAGTTATCAAAGAATCTTGATCAAGCAGTTGCTGACGGAGCGATAACCGCCGATCAGAAACAGCTACTTCTTAACAAGCAAACGGAAATTCAGGCCGAAGCAGAGAAACGGCGATCCGAACTTGAAAAGTGGTATAGTGATAATGGTATCGACCAAGAGAAATTAAATGACTACGATATTGGTTTCGGCTTCGGTATCGGTGGCCATGGTCGGCATCGACAAGACTAATTCTCCGACAGCTATTGCCCAAAACAGTCCCGATAACATCGGGGCTGTTTTGTTATCTTCTAAATCAAATTCAGACAATAATTATAAATATTTTATGGACGAAAAATGTTTTTTTTGCCATAATTTATCCATGGAGATAAAACGAGTTCGACAACTTTCGTTGGTTTTATTGGTTATCTCGACATTTTTCGTCATTGCCCTGGCAATATTAGTTCGTTATCACAACTTTTTTAATTTAGACGTTCTATTATCACGCGATTTCCAATCAATTAGCGAAACCGCTTCTCACCAAATCTATCTCTATTATCTGATGACCTTTGTTAGTACATTCGGTAAATTGATTCCAGCAACAATTTTAGTCGCTTTTTCCGCTTTAATTTTTAATTATTATCGATATTACCTCCAAGCTCTTTTTACTCTCCTGACACCGATCGCCGCCGGCATCAATTCGATTATTAAGTTGATCGTCAATCGTCCTCGACCAGATGAAAGTCTGGTTGCCGTTCTTGATCGTCAGTTCGACCCGAGTTTTCCGAGTGGTCATGTTGTTTTTTATATTGTTTTTTTCGGTTTTATGATTATCGCTCTGCGTACTGCCACAAGAATTCCAAAGACTATTCGCTATCCGAAAATGATCTTTGCCGGTCTTTTAATCTTGTTAATCCCCTTTGCCCGAGTTTATCTTGGCGCCCATTGGGCGAGTGATGTCCTCGGTGGCTTCCTTATTGGGACGATTTTACTTTCAACTTTATTACTTGTTTATTTTAACGAAAAGATAAAGCACCAGGGTTCTACACCCAATCCTTAAGAAATCTGGAATTAATATGGAAAAATTTGATAACGAGGTCGGGGAGAGTCAAAAACCTAATCGGTCGAAATTCGGCAGATTAATTATTATTTTAATTATTTTATTTCTAATCTTTTCGGCAATTTATTATTATTTCAATGCTTACTGTCACTTTCCAGTCCTCTATTCTGTCGGTGAAGTTGACCCTCGATTCAACCTGGACAAGGAAAAAGTAATTGAAGTCGCCAAGGAGGCAAGCGATCGTTGGAATCAGGCGGTTGACAAGGAGATAATTAAATATGATCCGGGGGCGAGTTTAAAAATCAATTTTATCTATGACCAACGGCAAGCCGATCTCGATAGATTAAATGATGAACTGGAAAAAATCGGTAACAACGATTTAAGCTTAGAAAATTTTCTTACGAAGATTGAGGATTTAAACGATCAGTATGAAGCAGATCTTAAAGATTATACCTCTCGCCTTCAAGCTTATAATAAGAAAGTTGATTATTACAACAATTCGGGCGGAGCGCCAACAGCTATTTACAATCAATTACAAACTGAAGCCGCCGGCTTCGATCGCGAGAAAGTTTCCCTAGATCAACGAAGAGAAGAATTAATCGAGCTTTCAACTCTTTATGATTCACAAGCCGGAGAATTTAACAATGACTTGGAAAAAATTAATCAGTATTTGAAAGAAAACGAAAACAAATTGGTCACTCAAGGTCTGTACTACAGCGGTGAAAATAAGATTGATATTTTTACTTTCGGCGACAAAGAGGAATTACGCTTGCTTCTGATGCATGAGTTAGCACACGCTATCGGTATTGAACATAGTGGGAACGACCAGGCAGTTATGAGTCCGATTTTAAATTCGGGAATGAAAGCCGATCCGAAACCGACAAGCGATGATCTTGAGTTGATTAAAAATCGCTGTCAACTGAATTTTTTTACCTGCCCGATATAAATACCTTTAGAAAAATAACCAGGGACAATTTTTATGAGAACAGGCGAACCCCCTATTCGGCACTATGAACAGGAGAAACCGAAACCGCTTGAACATTTGGCTTTTACCGGCGAACCGACGAGAGCCCGATCGGTCGAAGAACCGTATGAGAACAATTTTGGATTTGATACGGTCGAATTATTGGTTTCCGATATTGCCAGTCGACTTTTGATGAAAAGGCAAGTTTTTGATCAGTCATATAGTTTTGAATTTCATCCCGATAATCGTTTCTCTCACTCTCTTAACACCTCGTTGATCGGGCAACATCTAGCGATTGATCTCGGCCTGAACGAGCGACTTATCCAAGCGATTATGCTCTCTCATGATATTGGTCATCCGCCATTCGGCCATCTCGGCGAAAGAGAAATCAACAAATACCTGAAAAGCACCGGAGTGGGAATGGAATATCTCCACGAACGAGTCGCTCCGGCAATTCTTCAAGGTGTCCTCGGCCAAAACTTTTCTCGCGAAGTTCTTTTGGGGATTATCTATCATTCTTTAAGTAGCGGCGTTTTAGAACGAGATGACCTCCCGCAGGAATATCGACTGGCGGCAATTGTTGATAAAATCACTTATCTCATCGGTGATCTTATTGACTTCATTAAACTGGAAGATATCGCCCCCGATAAGAGAAGGCGATATTTTACCGATCAGACGAGCGATGAGGAAATTTCTCAACTACTTTCTGAAGCTAAGAAAAGAGCTCGTAATTTCGGTCCGAATTATTACAAGATAGTTGAAAGTCTTAAACAAGCGGTAATAGACGAGTCGGCAAGAAAAGGGAAGGTTTCTCTTGAAGATGGGGTGATTGCCCAGGATTTTTGGGATCTTCGGCGCTGGTTTAATGAAAAAATTTATCCAAAAACCGATGACCAAGCGGCAGTTAATCGGGTAGAGAAAGCCTTCAGTAAAATAGTCGGTGGTGATTGCGACAAAAATCCCTGTCTGGTTTTCTCACTCTTAAACGATCTAGAGGTCAGTGAAATCGCTGAAACCGACAGAGAAATTGATGCCAATTATTTAAGATTGGAAATTGAGATGCTCCAACTCTATTGGGATCGTTTGCCGGAAAGAGACGACTATTCATTTCTTGACCACAATCTCTGGATCCCGAAAAAGAAAAGTTAAGATTTTCTCTCCCCATTCTTATATTCACAAACAAATCTTTCGTCAAACATAACCGTCCCTTGGCTGTATGCTTCAGCAATTTCTTCATGTTTGACAATATAAGATTTCGGTAACCCGCCAGTAGATTCAACAGATTGATCCCATTCCTCAAAATGCGGTCGGAGCGGTGCCGGTCGACCTTGGACGTCAACCGCCGATTCCCAGTTTTTTTGACTAATACCAACATTGTCAGTTGCTAACCTATCAATCAAGTTGTGTATAAATTGGCGGTCCTGGCGAGCTCGATCAACAACTTGCTCGGCCAATTTTTTTGGTAAAATAATCTCCGCCGAAAAAACTTGACCCGAACGACCAGAATAGTCTCTGTAGTCGAATTTAGGTTGATCCGAGCCAACATTATTCGTCGCTGTCGTAAAATACAGCGAATAAGCCGGTTCGTCATTTCCACCATCGACCACCTCTTTCATCAGTGCGGGTCGTTCACCAACTCTAACCATTTTTTTAACAACTGTTTTTCGCTGGCCAAATATCCCCTCTCGTTTCTCTTCTTCTCGCTCTTCCATTACACTTTCGGTCCGCGGTTTTAAATAAAGCATTTCTGTAATTCCCCGGTCGGCAAGAAAACGATCCGCCTTAACATCTCCTCGAGACGATAGAATCGATGATAGCGTCCCAATAATACTCCTTGGCTCTCCAGCGACACGATTGGAAAGTTTTGTTTTCCTTTCAGCCACCCGATCGACAAAACCACCAGTGCCTTTTGGATGCTCTTCAGTCGGCAAACTAGTATGGATGATTACTCCAGCTTGATCGACAACCTGTTTTATTAGCTCGCGATCTTCTAAAACTTCCGCCGATTCACCCTCGATCGCCCTTCTTACTGCTTCGGCCTCTTGATGGCTCGCTTTTTGATCACGAACCGCCATTGTTCTCGCTTGACTATCAGCTTCTCTCTTTTGTCGACGATTCTCGTTGGCAATTATTCCCATATTGATTCTTGGATCCAACCGGTCAGCTCCAATATATTCAATCAAAGCCGTAACTGTTTCTAGCCTATCTGTGTTAGCCTTTCTTTCGCGATCGGGGGCATTTTGGTCCTCTAATCGAGCTGCCAACCGATTCTGTTCATTTCTTAGGTGCCTTAAATACTGCGAAGTACTACTGCCTTCTTGACCAGCATAATCTTGCTGAAGATAACGATGCATTGCCTCGAGCCTGCCAGATTCATCGGTGTTCCCATTCCTTGGATCTGTCCATCGAGCTACCAAAGAATCGGAAACTCGCTCAAAATTAAATAGCGGTGGGGTTTTAGTACTATTTTCTTCACTCTCCGAGCCTTCTTTTTCAGCCATTGGTAAATCTCCTTTTCTATGACAAGAATATCAGAAATCCATAGATCAAATAAAGACGACTTAGAAAAATAAGTAAAAATTTTGGGGAATCTATTTTTATGATAAAATATCAAAAGGAGGAGCAATGTATTCAAAAATAATCGCCAAAGATAATTTAATCGAATTAACAATTACTTTCGCTTTAATCGCCGTTGCCGGTTTCGCTCCGTATCTGAAAAATCAGTTTATAACCGGAACCTTGGTTAACGCCTCACTGATCGTGGCAACGGTTCTAATCAGCCAGCGAAAAGCAATCGTTGTCGGACTTTTGCCGAGTGTTATCTCACTTTCAACCGGATTACTGCCGGCGGTTCTGTCGCCGATGATCCCCTTTATCATGATTGGGAATTTGGTTTTAATTTACACTTTTAGTGTTTTGAAGAAAAATTACTTTCTGGCTTTTGGATCGGCGGCAATTGTTAAATATTTGTTTTTATTAACTACAAGTTTCTTAGTTGTAAATCTGATCAGTAAATCGGAAATTGCCGAAAAGGCCGCTCTGATGATGAGTTGGCCACAACTTGTAACGGCAATCCTCGGCGGTCTGATTGCCGGCATTTTTTTAAAGACCTTAAAAAAAATCTGATTATGATTTACGCGTTTGGTAAAAATATTTTCTGTCATTCCCACAGAAGCGGGAATCTAGAAAACCGGTAGAATACAAATATGGATTCCCTCTTTCGACTCGAGAGGTCCGCTTCGTGGCGAGAATGACAATAAGTGCGTAAATGGTACTAAATATGAAAAACTTATGGAGGAGTTAGTGCCCGATCTTTTGGAAAAAATTAAAACCGCCGGGCTTGTCGGTCGAGGCGGTGCCGAATTTCCAACCGTTGCCAAATGGCAATCGGTTGGGGCATCCAGCGATATCGATAAATATCTGATCTGTAACGCCAGCGAAGGCGAAATCGGTCTTTTTAAAGATATTTTTATTTTAGAAAATTATCCGGAACAGGTTATCGATGGAATGGCACAAGCAATGGGATACTTAAAAATCAAAGTCGCCTACTTTAATATCAACAAAAAATATTATCAAAGAGTTGGTAGATTGCTTAAAAAAATTTGTTATAAATATCGAAAAAACGGTTTTGAATTTCGTTTTTTTATCGAAGAACCAAGCTATATTGGCGGTGAAGAAACGGCGATTTTAAATTCAATCCAAGGCTTGCGGGTTGAGCCAAGGCTAAAACCGCCTTTTCCGACCGAGCACGGTCTTTTTAATCAACCAACACTGATTCACAATGTTGAAACACTCTTTAACATTTCGCTTGTTAATGATGATCTATTTGAAAACCGCCGTTTTTACTGCTTGAGCGGAGAGATTCCCAATCCGGGAGTTTTTAATTTTCCAGCTGATTGGAGCATTAAAAAGGTCCTTAAAGAAAGCAAAAACTGGCCAGATTTTGAATTTTTTGTTCAGATCGGCGGCAGTGCTAGTGGACCGGTTTTAAATAGTGGACAGCTTAAACAAAGGGTCAGCGGCGCCGGTTCGATCGAAGTTTATCCGAAAAACATCTCTCAAAAAATATTATTTCTCCGGTGGTTAAAGTTTTTTAAAGAGGAGAGTTGCGGTCAATGCGTCCCCTGTCGCGAAGGTTCTTTTCAACTTTATCGATTAGTCAAAAATTGCCAAAAGATCGATAAAGATCAAATCCTGGCAATTTGCGAAGTTGTCCGTGAAAGTTCTTTTTGCGCTCTCGGCAAATCAATTAGCATTCCGATTGAAAGTTATTATAAAAATATTATTCAAATCAGATGAAAAAGGTTTCCGTTATCATTGATAATCAGAAAATTATTGCCAACGAAGGCGAGAATTTCTTGCAGATTGCTATTGATCAAGGAATTGAAATCCCCCATTTTTGTTACCACGAAGACTTGCCGGTTGAAGCTCGATGTCGCACCTGTCTGGTCGAGATATTACCTGATAAAAAAATTGTTACTTCTTGTACCTTAAAAGCTGTTAGTGGGATGGAAATTCGAACAAAGAGTGAGAAGCTTAGCCGTTTACGAAAAGAAAATATGGAGCTCCTCCTGTCCAATCATCGGGAAAATTGTCCAAACTGCCAAAACAAACTATATTGTCCGGTTGGCGAAAAAATAAAAGAATTTCGCTTAAAATTAAAATACCGGTCGGAAAGGATTAATAAACCGATCCATAAAATGGCGACTGCCGCCGAAATTGACCCAAATGCTTGTATTGCTTGCAATAATTGCGTTCTGATGTGTCAACGAATCGGGGTCGGGTTCTTAAAACTTGAGGGTCATGGCTCCCAAGTCCATGCTACTTATAAAAAAGATCCGGAAGTCGATTGTATTTATTGCGGACAATGTACCGCCCATTGTCCGGTAAACGCCGCTCGAGAACAAAGTCAGATTGCTGAAGTCGAGAAAGCACTGAAGGACAAAAATAAAATTGTTATTGCCCAAGCGGCACCGTCAATTCGAACAACAATCGGCGAAGGATTTGACCGGCCTTCCGGCGAAAATCTAACCGGAGAAATGTATACTGCGATGCGCCGGCTTGGTTTCGACTACATCTTCGATGTCAATATGGGTGCCGATATCACAACTGTCGTCGAGGCGAAGGAACTTGCCAAAAGGCTCAAAGGAAGCGGGAAATTACCGATGTTCACTTCTTGTTGTCCCGGATGGGTAAAATTTGTTGAGTTCTACCATCCGGAACTGATCGGCAATTTAACCACCGCCCGATCACCACAAATTCACTCCGGGGGCGCTTATAAAAGTTGGTGGGCAGAAAAAATGAAGATTGACCCGAAAAAGATCATCGTTGTTTCGATTATGCCCTGCACTTCAAAAAAATATGAAGCCAACAATCGCGATTTATTCATCGGGAAACTAAAGCCGGTTGATTTTGTTCTGACAACTCGTGAGTTTATCACCCTCCTAAAAAAGCATGACATCGATCTGCCAAAGCTTGAGGAGAGCGAGGTCGATCAGTTTGGTGAATATAGTGGCGCCGGAGCAATCTACGGCGCTTCTGGCGGAGTGATGGAGTCGGCTCTTCGAAGCGCTTATTTTAATATTACCGGTCAGGAGCTTGACCGAGTTGAATTTTCCGCCGTTCGCGGAATGAAAGGGGTCAAGAGAGCCGAAGTTGATTTTGGCGGCCGGAAAATCAAAGTGGCGGTTGCCGCTACCGTCGCCAACGCAAAAATTCTGATCAGTGAGATCAAAAAGAATCCAAACGCCTACGATTATATTGAAGTTATGGCCTGTCCTGGCGGCTGTATTGGTGGCGGTGGTCAGCCGGTCAGCGGGACTAACCGGATAATTGAAAAGCGAATTGAAGGTTTATATAAGATTGATGGCCAGATGAAGATTCGTAAGGCTCACCAAAATCCGATTGTTAAAGATTATTTCGAAAACTATATCAAAAACATCTCGCCTAAAAAAAGCAATCAACTACTCTACCGAAAATATAAGAAAAAAAATAAGTTCTATTAATCAAGCTCGATAATTTTTTCTAATTCAAGAAAAGAATTGATCTGAAAATCCGCTTCGTTAACAACCGTTGATCTAAAAACCGTACCGGTATAAGCGATAAAAAAATCAGCAACACCGGATTTTTTTATCGCCAAGTCGGTCGCCCCGTCACCGATGACTAAAATCTCCGAATCAACTCTTTTTATGTTTTTAGCCACTCTGGTTTTTCCCTTTGAAAATGCTAAGGGATTAGTTTTATCGATTCCAACAAAACGGTCATCTTTATCAAAAATTAAGTCATTGGCAAAGATTCTTTCTTTTGAAATTCCAATAATTTCCGATAATGGATCTATAAGATTTTTGTAGCCTCCGGAAATCAAATAAAGTTCATACTTTTTCAATTTTGCAAGAATCTTTTGATAATCTTGATCGATTAAACTAGAAATTTTTTCACTAGTTTTTTTAAAATCTCTTTAGACATTTCTATCATTTCTAATCGCCGACTAAGTGATTCTTCAAAAGGAATTTCCCCCGACATCCCAAGATTTGTGATATGATTTATTTCGTTGATAATCATCTTCTTGTCCGGTTGATTTTTAAGAGCAGTCTCTGCAATAATTTCTAGCATTTCACCTCGAAGAATCGTGCTGTCAAAATCGAAAACGATTTGGGTCGGTTTAATTTTTTTATGCTTTTCCATAATCATAAATTGATTAATAAAAAAAAGACCGATCCGAAGCTTTTAAGAGCTCGGGGATCGTCTTTTACTTTGAGGATGAACTAACTAATTTTTTTTGTAAAGATAGTCGATCGCCAAATAACTGATTGTCCAAAAAGAAGAAATGAGAGCAACCGCTCCGGAACGAATAATAATTAAAGCGATGAGAAGCGCCAGAATAATCAAACCGGCAAAAACGATTGCGACAGTCATGTTTAGCAGGGATAATAAGTAGAAAATTAGGGCGCTAATTCCAAAAACTAATAGAAAAGCAAAAAATATCCCGATTGAAATCACAGCATGTAAACCAAACTCGACTAAAAGAGTAATGATAACTTTGCTAAAATTGTTACGAACCAGGAAAAAAGCCTCTTTTATTGTTTTTAAGGCTCTCAAATTTTCGATGACAATCAATCTTTCACCGATGACTTTGATCATCGAAATCAGAACTATCGCCAAAAATAAAATGATCATCCCGACCAAAACATAAAAAATTGTAATCCCCGAAGAAAGTGATGACCCTTCGGAGAATAAAAAGATCGCCGGCAAAGACAAAAAACCAAAGAAAACAATTGCCATTACTCCAAGAAGTAAATTAAAAACAAAAAAACGCCAAAAATACCGTTGACCACTATGAAAAGATTTCTTTAAATTGATTTCACCAGTCCGACGTTCAAGCGTATTTATAGCAAAAATTAGTCCGGCATTAGCGCTGGTTGAAATATAGATGATTGCCACTAACAGTATTAGAGCAATTGCGCCGAAAATAAGTAAATAAGTCGTATTGTCAGTTATTAATGCATTTTCAGAGGCGCTAATTTTAGAAATGATATCAGACAAAACCGGTCCTTGATTCTGTTCAACCGGCGGATTTTCAGTCGGATAATTGAATGGGATATTATAGAAAGTAAATCCGCTACCGCCACTGCTAAAAAAAGCCAAAAGACCCAACCACCAAAGATAGCGGTGTTTTTTTAAATACTCCCAAGATTTTTTAATAATCGATGAATAATCCATTAAAATTATTAATAGCCATATTCATAAGTGCTAATCGAATCGGCTCCGGAATTAACCGCCGCCCAGATCGAAACGGCAGATATCAAGACCCCGACAATTAGCAAAATCACTCCCCACTTTGCCCAAGCCGATTGGACTTTTTTAAAATGTTCGAGATCGTTAAATTTTCGCTGTTCCCAAGCCCACTTGTTGCCATTGATTCCGAGAAGAATCGGCATAATCAAATTGCCAACCGGGACAAGTGTCAAAAGACCGATCCATACTCCATTTCCAATCGCCCAAAGCCAGTTCATCAAAAAGGCACCCCAGTTCCAGTGATTTAACTCCGGGGGCATCGGTCCGTTTGGTCCGCCTGCTGATTGATTTCCAGTAACTCCAGTGGGCGGCAACGGTTGTTCACCATCTGGATTTGGGAGCACTGGCTCTGTCGATTGAGTTCCCGGCTCTGGCGTAACTTCTGTCTTCGGTAAATCTTGGTCGTTTGAATTTTTTTCCATTTCACTTGTCGGCATCGATTCGGTCGGTTCGCTCGTTACGGCAGAATCAGCCGGTTGTTCTCCGGTTGCGGACGGAGCCGGTGGTGCCGGTGGTTGGTCTGTTTTAGCATCTGGGAGAGAGGCGTTGTCTTGAGTCGAAGTATCACTTTTTGTCTTTTCCTTTTCAAGCAGACTATCGATCTGATCGAACTGTGGTTTTGGTGATTCAGTCGCTGGCGAATCTGCCGGTGTTTTAGGAGCTGTGCTAATATTTTCAGTTGGCGGCGCTGTCGATACCGGACTGTCATTATTCGCCGCTGATGGCGAGGCTGGAACACTACTTTTATCACTACTTTGGTCTAAATTAGTACCATTTTGATCAGACACGAAACCTCCTTCGCTATTTTTCAATATTTTTAATGCCTTCAAAATCCTGGTATAAGAGAATGATTTTAAGATCCGGGTAATTATTTTTTATAATTTTCTTGGCTTCGCGAAGTTTCTCTCGGTGGAATTTCTCCTCTTCAACAGAATCACCGAATTTTGAACTTCCACCATAGGCGCCACAATCAATATGGTCAACAATCACAATCCTCTCGATTCCATGCTTTTCTTTGGCAATATCGATTGCCGCAAAGACTGTCGGTTGGCTTTCCGAGTCAATAATCGCTTTCGACCCGCCAGCGGCGACTCCGGGAGAATCATAATCGCCAAACCCTCCCTCTTCGGCAAACAACCGATCTAGTGAATCGTCAAGCTGACGATGAAAACGAAAATCCATACAGCGAATCAGTAGATTCTTGCAATGATGCCCCTTGTCTTGATAAGGATTTTTGATCTCAATTTTTATCATCGGTTGCCTCTAAAATCATTAGTTTGATCATATCAAATGCTATCTAAAAGGACAACTTGCGTTAGAATTTAATGGCTAATTATCATTAAGATCGAGTAGACTAATAAAGAATTATTTTAAATAATCTTCGAGTTCGACTGATCGATCATGTTTTTTAAGTTTTTGTAGCGCCTTTGCTTCAATCTGCCGGATCCGCTCGCGAGTAACACCGAATTCCTGGCCAACCTCTTCCAAGGTGTGAGTACGTTCGCCATCCAGACCAAAGCGCATCTTGAGAATTTTTTGTTCTCGGGGCGAAAGATAAGATAAAAACTCATTAATATGCCCCTTTAGGAGTTGGCTGATTGCCGACTCTTCAGGGGAAAGATTTTTGTCGTCCTCGATAAAATCACCAAGCTTTGAGTCTTCCTCCTCGCCGACCGGCGCTTCCAGAGAAACCGTTTCTTGAGAGATTTTAATAATGTGCTCAACTTTTTCAACATCAATATCGAGGGCCTTGGCAATTTCTTGCGGGTTTGGTTCGCGACCAAGTTCCTGAACCAGTTGTCGCTGGACCCGGATCAATTTGTTAATAATTTCGATCATATGAACTGGAATCCGAATCGTTCTTGCCTGATCGGCGATTGCCCGAGTGATCGCTTGACGGATCCACCAAGTAGCGTAGGTTGAAAATTTATAGCCTTTTTTGTAATCGAATTTCTCAACTGCCCGCATCAGGCCGGTATTCCCTTCTTGGATTAGATCAAGCAAAGACAAACCGCGACCAATGTATTTTTTGGCGATCGAGACTACCAATCGCAAGTTTGATTCCGCCAGGCGTTTTTTCGCCAGTTTGTCGCCCGCTTCCATCCGCTTCGCCAGCTTAACTTCCTCATCGCCGGTTAGAAGAGGAATTCGTCCAATTTCCCGAAGATACATCCGAACAGAATCATCGGAAACTTCAACAATGTCCGATTCCTTGATATCCAGATCTTCAGGTTTTATCTCGTCGCCAGCGTCGATCATCTCCTGGGTTTCTTGGCGAACTTTATCAAATAATCCTTCTTCCGGAGCGTCGATAATATCGACCCCTTTTTCTAAAAGGTAATCAAAAACCTGATCGATCTCCTTAACCTGCTCTTCCGCCTCCGGATAGGCCTGAACTAATTCTTTTAAGGAGAGAAAGCCGTGATCACGGCCTTGGTGTAGCAGATTAACCACCGATTCGGGAAAATCTAAAGCTTCCTCTTTTTTTAATCGAATAACCTTTTTCGCCATTCTATAGAATATTTAATATTAAAAATAACTAAACAACCTAAAACAATAGCAGACAGCCTCACTTTCCATTATTGATTATAACAGAATTTAGTTCCTTTAACAATGTCAGCCGGAGCTTTTTGTCTTTCTGACTGTCGGCTTTGGCGATCTGTTCGATTAATCGGCTTTTTTTCTTTTCGTAAACCGCACCTTGAAGTTTTTTCTTAAGATCAAGAATGAAGGATTCGATCTCTTCTGGCAAATCAAAATCTTTCTCAAAAATCAGAAGAATCTCTTTAACTGACGAGAGTTTTGCGATCTTTTCTAAATCCTTTTTAATATTTTCGGGATTTTTTTGAATCTCTTCGATTTCTTCGCCCAGGATCCCATCTGCCAGAAGAATCTCTGGTAGATCATTAATTAAATTTTTCGAAAGACTGCTCCTACTAGCAGAGATCGCTAAAAGGATGTCGCTGTCGCTAGTTTTCTTCGCTTCATTGGTTACTTCCTCTTTCTTACTATCCAACTCAACTCTGGTTCGCTTAAGATCGTCTCGAAGCGTTCCCTCGGAGATCAAGAGAGCTTGGGATAACATCTTAATATAATGGTCACTTTCAGCTTTACTTTTTAAGATTTTTATCAACGGTAAGATTTCTTTAACAGCCCGCTTCTTGTCGGCAATTTCCATTTTTTCAGTTACCGACTTTTTTATCAGATCCTCAAGCACCGGTCGAGCAGTAGCAACCGCCTCTTGCCAGATTTTAGGGTCAGTTTTAATCGCTTCGTCCGGATCTTTAAATTTATCCGGTAAAGCGATTGTTTTTGCGTTTAATTCAAGTTCGCCGGCGAGAGTTACCGCTCGCCGAGCAGCCATTTTACCGGCTGAATCATTATCGAAAGAGAAGGCGATGTTATTGGTATAGCGACTTAAAGCGATCAGCATCTCACGAGTTAGCGATGTTCCGGAAACGGCAACAACATTTTGAAAACCGGCCTGATGGCAAGCGATAACATCCATATTCCCTTCGACAATCACCGCTAAATCAATTTCTTTTATCTTCAATTTTGCCTTATCGAGTCCGTAAATGATCAAGCTTTTGTGATAGATCGGCGATTCCGAAGAATTTAAATATTTTGGCGCATTATCAGAGTCCGCAAGCAAGCGACCGGTAAAAGCGACCGGATTCCCGAGAACATTGTTGATCGGAAAAACGATCCGTTCCCGAAAACGATCGTAGCTCTGTCGTTCTCCGGCGACGGTTTGGCGATCTTTGCGAACTGCCAACCCGGCAAGGATTAATTCTTTTTCACTATACCCTCGGCTTTCAGCAAAACGAATCAACAAATCCCAAGATTTTGGGGCATAGCCAAGGTTGAATTCGAAAATTGTTTTTTGGTTTATTCCTCGAGACTCGAGGTAATCGCGGGCAATCTTTGCTTGCGGGTGATCGGTTAAAATTTTATGATAAAGTTTCGCCGCCAACTCGTTTAGCTGAAATAATCGGGTTTTTTGTCCCGGTTGTTCTCCGGTTTTCAGCCGTTCAAAATGTTCTCGTTTCAGTTTGACACCGGCGCGATCGGCGAGAGTTTTTAAAGCATCACCGAAACCGAGACCCTCAATCTTCATTAGGAATGAAAAAATGTCACCGCCTTCATTGCAACCGAAACATTTAAAAATCTGTTTCTCCGAAGAAACCATCATCGACGGCGTTTTTTCACTATGAAAAGGGCAGAGACCTTTATGATTGGTACCGGCCTTTTTCAAAGTAACATAGGAACCGATAAATTCAACAATATCGATCCGCCGCTTAATCTCTTCCGCTTCGTCATTCATGTAGGTTTACGATAACAAGATTTTCGACTTTAGAAAATAGGGTTTTAAATTTCCGGCTGGTGGGGTGTAAGGAGTGAGGCGTAGGGTGTAGGGCGTAGGGTGTATAATAAATCAATTTAAAATTTAAAAACTAAATTCGGGTGTTCGGATTTGCTAGGTTCTAGGAACTGGGACTGTGTTATATACGATTTATAATTCTTCATTCATTATACACTTATTTACTTACTAGCTTACTGGCTTATTAGCTTACTCACCCCAAAGAGGTCCCTTCGGGACTTACTAGCTTACCAGCTTATTTGCTTATTTGCTTATTTACTTACCCGCTTACCAGCTTATTAGCTTACTAGCTCTCTCTCCGGCCCATGCTCTGGAATTATAAGCAGAATTCTGTTAGGATCAAATCGCCAATTCACAATCAAAGGAGGTGAAACTCGTGAAATGTGATTGGTGGACACTCTTCGGCCTTATCGCCCTCCTAGGGGCGATAGTCGTGCTCGGCTTTACGCAAATAGCCGAGCAACAGACCGCCGTTTTCCCCGGACCTTGACGGGTCCGGGGAATTTTTATTTACTCAAGAGCAATTTTTTGATAGATTTGTAGAGCCTGGCGCTTGTTGAGTCAAGCTCCCCCTTGAGGAAAAAGCGTCAGGAGACCGTAAGCGGAGAGTCCGTGAACCAACTAGGTTCTCTCATAGAACCTGCTTGGGAGGGCTCTCCGCCCAACCTTTACAGCAACATGATCGTAAATTATGGAAGGGTGCAGGAGCGGTTTAACTGGCAGACCTGGAAAGTCTGTGTACGAGTAATCGTGCCGTCCCGCCAGAGGCGGGAAATCTCAACAAATATGTATTATGTTTATATATTGAGGAGTGTGAAAAACAAAAAAATTTATATCGGATATTGTAGCGATATAAATATTCGTTTAGTTCAACACAATAGTGGTAAAACGAGGTCAACAAAATCTGGAATTCCCTGGAAGATAATATACACCGAAACTTTTTCGACCAGACAAGACGCTTACAGGAGAGAAAGACAGATGAAGAGCTATAAAGGTGGTGAAGCTTTTAAAAAATTATGGAAGGGTGCAGGAGCGGTTTAACTGGCAGACCTGGAAAGTCTGTGTGCGAGTAATCGTGCCGCGAGTTCGAATCTCGCCCCTTCCGCCAATTTTCAGAATTCGGATTTTGGGTAGTGGTTCTTTCTTGGTTTTTGCAAATTTAAAAAAGATTTATTCGAAAATATTAAAAAATGGAGGGAAGATGAAAATAACGGCCAGAATTTTGATTGGTTTTTTATTTTTTTTCGCGACATTAATAATACCACTCGCTTCACCGCTATCTTATGTTTCTGCTGAAAGCGAGTCTGATCAGTATTGTGATGACGCCGAAATTTCGACCGCCAATCAATATTGGGATTTTAGCGGTCATACTTTAGCCCAGAGTTTTACCCCAACTCAAAAAAATCTTGACTCGATTATGATCGGCATCGCCATGGGTGCCGATAATCCAAAACTGGTTATTGTCGAAGTTCGAAAAATAACCGGTGGCGACGCTCTAATCGCCACTCGATCGATTACCGGTTCGACTGCGCTGGTCTCTTGGGTCGAACTGGACTTCACCGGAACCGAGCTCGATACTACCAAGCAATATCAAATCATCGTCTCAACGGAATCAACAACCGCTCACTGGGTTTATTCGACCACCAGCTGTTATGCCGGCGGAACAGCGGTTGTCGACAATACTGCGCAGGCTGGCCAAGACTTTGGCTTCGTAACCACCGGTAGCGGTGGAGCGACTCCGGCGGCAGTAGAAACCCCGGTGACCGAGACACCGGTGACGGAAACTCCGACAACAACCGCGACCACAATCATAAGCGAACCGACAGCCGTTAAGGCCGAGTACCAGGCGACAACGAAGACAATTAAAATCAGTTGGACCAAATCTGTAACCACCGATATTGACGGCTATAAAATTTATCGTTCAGAGATCCAAACTAAGGGTTATAAAAAGATCGCTGAAGCAAAAAAAGAGATCGTAGAACATTCGGATACCGCTTTCTCCGCAGAGAAAACTTACTATTATTTTATTCGCGCTTACAAGGGAACTACCGAATCGGCAAACAGTACGATTGTTTCCGTAACAACCCCGAAAGCCGATCCCGTTGTCGAAGCGGTAGTCGAACCCGAAAGAACGATTACTGCCATTGATCCCGGAGAAAATGAAAACAATAGCAGTGAGCAACCGCTCATCGTTTGGATCCTCGGTAGCGTTGCTGGAGCGTTGGCGATCGCTCTAATCATTTATGAAATAATCCGTGCCAAAAAGAATCCGAAAAACAGCGGTGATAATTTTCGATTATTGAGATAAGCTAGATCAATCGACGATTTCGCAAGCATTATTACCGTAATCAGATAGACCCTTCTTTTTTGCCAAGTCGCAATCACTCGCCTGTTGCAAAAGAACAAGAATCTGCGTATTGGCGGCATTTGTGATTTCGGAACTCCCCCACCGGTCACCAATATCGCCCATTCCCTCGCACTGCTCAAGTGTTACGCATTTATTGGCACAATCTAAAACAATCTGTTTGAATCTTTCTAATTCTGAAGTTTTAACTCGGTCCAATGCAATTAAAGTTTGAACGGCTTGGGCCTTTTCACAAGCGGTAGCATGACTTTTGTCAAGTGTTGCTCTCGCTCCATCTTCGATAATATCGTCGGTATCGCGCCCAAGTTGGTCATTTCGCTCGACATTCGACCAATTTTGAAGATCATCTTTGCCGTCCGAAGCTGGTGGTAGAAGAGAATTTATAATATCATCCCAACTGGTACTGTTTGAATCGTCACCATAATCAACTCCATTGTCACCATCATAATTCGGCAAAGAATTGGCATAATCGGAATCACTTGAACCTTCGGGGAGATCTTCCCAATCTTGAATTGCCATCGCCCTAGTGGTTTGCCAGAAAGCGCTCTTCTTATTTTTATACTCCGGACGATTCATCGCCAGAAGCTGTCGATAAGTGGCGGCATAGCGCGGCCAAGGAATAAAACTTGAGCGAAGATCTTTGAATTTATTTACATAAAGATCGTAAAAATCCTGGCTTCGCTCTCGAAAAACTTCCTGATTATCAACCGCCAAGCCGATAATCGCCCCCTTTAAAACTTCGCGCGGATAATCCTTTTTCTCGCGAGCAAATCTTGCGATCTCATCTTTGTAGGGAGTTAAATCGCCGCCAAGAGCCAAAAGATGAGTTAGAACTTCGGAACGGTTGACGTAATCGCTTGAATTGGCAAGAGTAACTTTGGTTAAAGAATCGACTTTTGATTTATTGACCGTATCGGCAAAATAACTACCCGGTTGCCAGAGCATTGCGTTCCAAGTGTTTTTCATACCGGTAAAAACTGTCGGCATCAGAAAGACTTGATCATTTGTTTTCGAAGAATAGGTAACGACCTGACCGGGGGCAATACCGGCGACGAAGGGAATACCGGCCATTCCGGCGCAAAGCTCCGGATTATAAATTCGCGAGCCGACAGAACAATAATTGGCCGCCGGTTTTTCCGCCGGTTTCTTTGTTTTTGGTTGAATAGTTAAATAAGCCGGTCGGATAAAATCAAATTTACCGCTCAAAGAAACCCCGAAGCCGGCGGCAGGAGTACCGTAGTTTTCGATCGGTGATTTTGATAACGAGGTCATCTCAACCGTTGACGGCAAAATCAGTGCTTCTTCCGGAACAGTCAGGGTGTAAAGAGTTCCGTCGGCTGCCTCGACCTGCATCACTCCGCCGGCTGAAGTTAAGGTTTTGGAAAGTTTTCGATCGGCGTCAACTTCAGGATCAACCGCTTTAAGTTCTCCGGAAAAACCGGTTTCTGCCAAATTTTCCTTTTTAATAACAGGCAAGCCATTTTTTGAGTACCAATAATAAGCCCCGCCGAGAAGCAAGAGGATAATTAAAATTATCAACCAAAAACAACTTCTTTTTTTCTTTATTGGTGGCAGTGGTCCCTGAAGATTATCCGCCGTTTTCCCTTCATTCATTTGCCCCTCCCAAAATAATAATAAACTTCGACTTATTTATCCTAAAATAATTATCGAACATGGGACCTACACGTTTGCCGTCATTCCCGCGGAGGCGGGAATCTATATTTAATGATCTGTTGGTATCTGGATTCCCGCCTCCGCGGGAATGACGAGAAAAAGAAGTGACAGAAATAATTATTTTTATCAAACACGTAAGTTCTAAAACGATAGAAACATTATACCATATTTTTTATCGAAATTTTTGCTCGACCTGTTATAATTTATTGTAATGGGAAAGGAACAAGAAGCGACAATTCCGGCTCCGGATTCTAACAAAGACAAGCCAAAGAAAAAACCAAAAAAATGGTGCTGTCTTTTGTTTGTTGTTATTATTATCTTTTTTTCTTCTTATCCGGGCATTCGATCGCTGTTTATGCCCTTTGATGATTATGCCCCGCCAACTGACGAAGAAGAAACAAAAGACGAGCCGGAAGCTGTTGTTGAGACTGTCGGTACCCCGACACCGGTTACCAAAAAGTCCGATCAACCGGCTTCTACCAAACCGACAACACCGACGACCACGGCACCAGATCCAAACATTAGAAAAGCGGAAATAATTAATTTTTTCGTTGAGCTGGCCAATTATTTGCAAGATGGAACCCGCGAAATGTTCGTTATGCGTTGGACTAAACCGCAAGTCGCCGTTGGCGTTGCTGAAGGAACTTTTGATTCGAGTTTAAACGCTTGTCTAGATAGTTATATTTCTGACTTCAATGCGGAAAGTTCAAGCATAAAACTGGTCCATGACAACACCGTCGCCCTTGGTCTGCCGAATATTAAAATCTATTATTGGACCGATGCTCAAGTCAAAGAACGAGGCGGGGCAGATTCGAGCTACGGTTTTGTCGAATGGCTTCACAACGATGACGAATCACTCTCTCGCTCGGTAATGTTTTTATCGGATACAATCGCCTCGTTAGATCAATCGATAAAATGCCAGGTCATCAGACATGAAATGACTCACGCCATCGGTTTTTGGGGACATTCCGATGTCTTTCCGGCAAGTATTATGGGGCTTCCGAAAACCATTTATTCTTATCCGGAAGAAGATAAAATTCTAATCAGGATGCTTTACAACTCCGGCATCCCGATCGGCTCGAAAGAAGCCGAAACCCGAGCCTTTTTCGAAAGCAATTTTAATTATTGATGCTTTGAATGGGGGGAAGATTGATGATAGAGTGAGGCTGGGAGGTAAGAAGATGTCAAGGTCAACGGCAACCCCCCGATTTGAGTTTATCGAGGGATAGATAATAATATTTGTTTCATAATTATTAGACTTGCTGGTCAGTAAAACCAGCGAAGGCACCCCGAAACATATCGGAGCGCCTTCTTGTTATCACCACTCTCGGAGCGGGTCCTCCGAGACCAACCAACGGTTTCGTCGAGCCCGCTCTTCGACCGTCATCCGAGCTTCCGGATGTCGGTCGAGCCAGGTTTTGGGCGGGTCGGGATCCGCTGGCAGAGTCGCCAGGTCGCCCGACGCCACCAGGAGATGACCGAGTATGCAGAATCGCTCGGCCACCTCCCGATAGATAGCGTAATTGTCAGCGCCCTCGGTGGTGGCGCCGGCGGCTAGTGCCTCTTGGCGCCAGCCTTCCTCGAGAGAAGTGGGCTTCTGGTTGTTGTCGCCGGCGTACCGCCAGGCGAAAACCAGAAGAAGAAATGCTATGATCACTACTATGAAAAAAAGCCGCGTCTGTTGCTTCATCGTGCTCCCCCTTGAGGAGACGAATTTTGCGACTTTTGACGCTCATCAGTTTATCATTTTTTTATAAATTGTCAATATACACGATACATATAAACGTAAACAATTAAAAAATGCGGGGCGATCAAAGACCGCCCCGTGTACAGAGAGTGCTCGCCGCAAGAGGGGGGAGTGGCATTCCTTCCTCTATTAGGCAAAAATAATGTAACAAACAACAAATATCTTGTCAATATCTTGCACTGGCAGAGTACATCGGTAACAACTTTTGTTGTTTTTCCAAAGTATTTTCAAGGTACTCATAAGTGGTTAAGTAGTCAAGTTTCTGGTGCGGTCGAAAGAAATTGTACTCCTCTAACCACTTAGTCAACTCTTGATTGAAGTCTCCGACGACCGGCGTGAAGTGACCGTCGTTAAGCCACTCTTTTTGTAGAGTTTGATTAAACTTTTCAACAACCGAATTATCTTCCGGAGTTCTTGGTCTAGAAAACCAGTGAAAGATTAAAAGCTCTTCCAGAGCTTCATCAAACTCGGCAAAAAACTCACTACCGTTATCGGTCTGAAGATTGAGAATATCGGCATCGATAAGATAATGGAGACGATAAAGAAAATCTTTCGCCGATCTTGACGATTTGGTCGTATACATTCTGGCATAGGCAATCTTCCCATGATGGTCAATGGCTGTCAGAATGTATCGCTTAACATTTCCCCAATAAATAACAATCGTATCCAAATGGAGTAAAAACCAGTGTTCTTCTAAAATGTTCAATTTTTGAATTCTATTCTTTGCGAAAGCCTTTTTGAGCTTGTTTCGTTGTTTTTCCGCTTTAATCTGGTCCGGGTATAGATCGTGTTTTCGAATCACTCTTTCGATTTTCCAGGTTGATACCGTCTCGCCGTATTTGGTTTCATAGAGTTTTCTGATTTTCTTTTTACCGTAATGAATTTTCTCTTTTCGAAGTTTCATAATCCGGCATTCTTCGATAGCGGTAACTTGCCACCTTCTCGTATTCTTCGGTCTTCTGATTTCATCTTCAAGTTTTTTTACCAAACCGTTATTAAATCTTTTATACCACTTATAGAAAGTCTTTGGAGCGATCCTAAAATGCTTGGCGGTTTGATAAGCGTTGTGATTTCCGACTGTTTCGTAGAAGACCATCCACTCCAGACGGAGACGACCGCTAGAAGACAGATTTACTATATCGGCAATACCGCGCCATCTGGTTACTTTATCCTCCAAGACAATCGGTTTTCTTTTAAACGTCGGCAGATTTAGAACTACCGGTTGGCTAATATTGGGAGGAGAAGTACTAAATACCTTCATCGATAACCTCATCTCTTTTAATCTGGTTTAAACCGAATATCATACCAGATTTGTTACCGATGTATCTCAGCCTCCGCATATCTTAAAAACTTAGTTCTTTTATCTATCTATTCAAATAATTTACTTGTTTAGCCGCAAAACCCCGCCCTCGCCAGCGTGTTTATCTGGTGGCAGTTTGGCAAGTATCGGCAAAGTAAAAAAGAAGGTTGAACCGCGATCTTCGCGACTTTCAAGCCAAATTTTTCCTTTGTGAAGTTCAATCAAATTCTTAACAATATAGAGGCCAAGCCCAGTCCCCTTTCGCTCGTCGCGGCTAATATTTCCTTGTTCAAATTTGCCGAAAATTTTTGCTTTTCCCTCCTTGGAAATCCCAATTCCATTGTCGGCAACTGAAACTTTTAGAAAATCGCCTTCCTTTTTCGAGATAATTTTGATCTTTCCTTTCGGCGGCGTATATTTGATCGCATTACCAAGAAGATTGATGACAACTTCGGTAATTCGATCAACGTCGCCAAAAGTTTTTGGCAAATCATCATCAAGGTCAAGCGTTATTTGATGTTTTTGGGCTTCAATATTTGGTTTCGCTTCGGCGACCGCCTGTTCGATTATTTTATTCATGTCGGTCTCCGCATAAATCAGATGGATCCGGTGCTGCTCGATTCGCGAGACATTTAAGAGATCCTTGACTAGATGAGCCAACCGTTTTGAAGAAGTGTAGATATTGTCAATGAATTGTTGGTGTTGAGGACTTAGCTTGCCGCCGATCTTGTCATCGACAATCATCGATAAGTAGCCGTTAATCGCCGCCAGCGGCGAATTGAGTTCGTGCGATGCCATCGAAATAAAATTGTCCTTTTCCGCATCTAATTCCTTTAGGTGAACATTAGCCTGCTCAAGTTCTTTAGCTAAATGTTCTACTTTCTTTCTAAGGCGATACTCATCGAGAATGCTTTTTATAAATTCATAACCGATAAAAGAAACTGCCAGAAAAAGGATAATCTTATAAACCAATTCTTGCCAATCTTTGGTCGTGAAGATTTCTGCGAAAATAAGCACCGCTAATATCACAACAAAAACAACAGAACCGATCATATTTAAATTGAAAGTTTTCAACCTAAAAATCGAGATTGTAATCACTATTACAAAAAAGAAAATTAAAAAACTTCCAACTGGCACCAAGTTTGTATAGTTAAACAATGAAACCACCACGAACGAAGTAATTATCTGGATTCCAAAAGTAACTAAAAATGAATAAAGAGCAAACTGAATTCTTTTTCGATCATTACTATTTATGGCATTCTTTGAGTTCCTGCTCATCGATAGTATCGAGATTCCAAAAAGTGGAAGGATAAAAAATCCATTTAAAATTAAGCCGAAACCGGTTTCCGGAACAATAACTCCAGCTTGATCAATTTTGACACCGCTATAAGTGATCGGCAAAATATTGATTACCGACATTCCCACAGTTAAAGCGAGCACAGCAATAAATTCTTTTAGGTTAAATTTGTAATTTTGAGAAAGATAGGAGCGTGAGAAATAAAAGAGAAAAACCATTAAAAATGGAACCAAAAACATCACCGCTCTAATCCAGAAGAGTGTCATTTCTGAAGAATCTTTTGAAGTCAAAGAAAAATAGTTTGTGGCAACAACCAAAGAAAGAGAGATCGACATCAGAGAAAAAAAGGTGTTACCGATATTTCGTTTTGCTCGAAGTAAAACTAGCAAAGCCAAAAGAACTCCGCCAACAGACGCGATCACGGTTGACCACTGAAGTAACATACCCCTCCGAATATTTTCCTAAATACTATTACACCAAGTATTTTTGTTTATTGCGACTATTAAAAAACTCCGGATCGGCATATTTTCTAAATTCAACATTTGGTACAACCCGTTCGCCCATCGAATCATAAAGCTTCCCAAACTCGCTTGATATTTTTTGTAATTCTTCAGCAATTTTTTTAGGGAACGACTTAAAAATCAGATTATCAATACCACCTCCCCGCTTCACCTCGCACACTAATTTCAAATATTGATTTTGCATCTTATCGTAATCCGTTTTCATTACAAACTTGCCGCTTAAATATTCTGAAAAGTCGTCTTTAGCAATAATTTCCTTAATCATTTCAGGGTAAATTAAAACCCCATATATTGTTGCTGTATAATCACTCCGACCGAAAAGATATACATAGGGCAACTTGCTGTTGACGATTTTTAATTTTTTTAGCTCATCAGAAAAACTTTTGTTAATTTTTTCTTTAAAAATTTCCTCTATTTCCTCGGATTTTAGTAAACCACCATAGTCTTTGGTATCGAATCTCAACAGTGGCAACCCAGTGCGGGCTGTTAAAACGATTTGCGAACCGACAACTTCGATAAATTTACTTGCCGGATTAAATTGAACTAAAGATGGGATTCTTTTTTCGCCAAAAAGTCCTAGACAAAGTTCATCATTTTTGACCGCTTGTCGGCGAATATAAATAGCATTTGCCACTTCACTCCCAACCAACCCTCCTTCGGATGAACCGAGAAGAGAAGCAACCGTTCGATATTCATCTTTTTTACGACCAAGTTTCTTTAGGATATAATCTCTCCATGATTCCGTGAACGACTCACCGTAAACGACAATCTTAATTGAGGTTTTTTCAATAACATTTTTTGACAGATTATCCACCAAATCTTTAATAAAAGGTGGGTAACCATAAATGATTACTTGTTCAAAATCGGAACCAAGATCGGTAATCGCTCTGATCGTATTATCGAGATCAATTCCGGGAGCGATTGAAGAATTGTTTTTATATTTGTATGACAAATATTTAATAAGTATCGAGATATAATCACCGGCTGTCCAAACACCAAGACCGGAACAATTCATATGAAGGGTCGTCTTTTTATCTATTTCGAATAATGAAACCACCATTCCGTTAAGACCTTTTGTTGCTCCAAAGTCTTGTGCTGGAACCCGCGGCCAGTAAAGAGGCTGACCCGAAGAGCCGGAGCTTGAAGTAATCGCTGAATTTCCAGAATACGATCCGCCCAATAAAAGATCTCTAAGCGGATAAGCAAATAGATAATTTTCTTTATTGGTTAGCGGAATAGCAGTAAAATCAGAAAAACTTTTTATCTTTTCCGAATCAATTTTATTTTTCTTTAGAAAATCTTTATATGCCGGAACAGTTTTTGCCGCTATTGAAAAAGTTTCAAGCGCTACTTGTTCCCCCATTTTTAAAAGTTGCTCACTGGTCGCAAGGGCTGATTTTTTCTCCACCTCTCGAGCATCAAAATTCAAAAAATCATCGAATAGTTCTAAAGCGCTAGTCATTAGTCCTCCATTCCAAGCATCTTTTTTAAAGCGGCTGTCCGCAAATTTTTATATTTCTTGTAATTTTCTTCCTTATGGCTGGGATCAAAAAAATCATCAAGGTCGATTAATACTCTTTCAATAGAAACTAACTTACCAACAGCAAGTGCCCTCACGATATAGTTTATCACAACTCCGCACATATTCGAACCGCTCCCGAGTTGCGGGTGTGTCGGGATTGTTTTCCCAATTTCAGCCAAAGCGTCATGAATTTGAATTGGTAAATTTTCCGGAGAAATAACTGCCAGGGCTGCCTTGATAAAATCTTTTGAGTCGAGATATTTCTCGATTCGACCATTAAAAGGCTTCTGATCGGTTTTCAAGTCATATCTCTCTACATCTAACAACACAGCATCACTTAAATCAGTCGCCATAATAACTGGGATTTTATATTTTTCTGCATATTTTCTAATTAGCATTTTTGCTTCAAACGAATCGCAAGCATCAATAACTGCATCTAGCTTAAAATTTTTTTCAAAAAAATCAACAACATTTTTTTTGCTTAATCTATCTTCTAAAACTTCTAATTTTTGGTAAGGATTATTCTCATAAATCAAGCGGGAGACAGAATCCGTTTTCTTATCGCCTACTGCCGGTAATCCGCAATGGAGACGATTCAAATTTGAGGGATCGATTGTATCTCCGTCACATATTTTCATTTTTCGACAGCCCCCAGACCGGACCAGCATCAAAGCGCTACTTTGTCCAACACTCAAACCGACAATCCCGATATTAAAATTTAAAAACCGCTCCTGCTGAAACTCCGAAATTAAGGGTTTGTTGCGAGCGGTAATTATTTGATGATATTTTTCTTCAGATGGGCAACGATAGGCCGAATTTAGCCAGGGATAGTAGACCCAGTATCCAAGGTTCTCCTCCGACTCCGATAGAAAGTTCTCTCGGAAATTTTCAAATTCCTTCCGATTATCTTTTTTGTACAGATGAGGAAAGTTGATCTCAAAAATATCTTTGAGAAAAAAATCATAATGATCTATTTTCTTTACACCTTTTTTTCTCGAGAAATGTTCAAAATCTCTGCTTTTGTACAGATAAATTTTGGGAGTAATTTTCATAATATCAAGTTTGAGAAAGCTTTTTTTACTATATCAAAACCGCCAAACAAAACAATAGGCAACCTACTTCAACGGCTTGAGTTCGAAGTGTTCGTGTTCTAGAAAGCCGGTCTTTAAATAAATCTTCTCCAACTTATGGTAATCCATCCGCTCGACGACAACGCGACAGTGGCGCTTATGCAAATAGGGCATCACTTGACCCTTATGATTAGAAACAAAAGTTTCCAAAATCTTACCGTCGTCGGAGTAAATTCGAAGTAGGGCAAGCTCAACCGGCCGGTTAGTCTTTGAATCGATTATTTTTGAAAATCTGACCTGGCGGCTCTGTGAGATAAATTCGATCACCCAAAGAATTAAATAACAATTGATCAGCAAATAATTTGAAATTGTCGGATGATACAAAAGACTGAAAATCGTAATTGTTGTCCCGACAAAAATAATTGTCATCCGAACTGTCTGGGAGAGCAGAAGCAAGTTGCCAAGCGACCGTTTACTGACTGCTTTCGGTGTCGGATCAAGCGGAATTTTCGGATTTATAACCGATTTTTCTACAAATTTTAAAGTTTGACCAATGTAGTCATCGGGATTTTTTTCCTTGTGGTGACTTTTATAAATTAGGCTTGGGAATGTAAAACCTTTCTTGATCGCCGATAATGTGTACTCCCCTTCGTCAACTCCAAAATAAAATTCTCCTTTTTTGTTGCTGATCCTCGTCGCAATGAGCTTAATTTCCGGAAAGCGATAGAGCATAACCAAAACACCACTAATCGGTTTTTTTGTCGTTTCATCGTAAACGACACCGAGTTTCACATTCTTATTCGCCGAGAATAAAGAAAAAAACATACTGGTAAAAAATAGCATCAATTCTTTAAATGAGAGACCGATGCCTAAAATTTCCGGCAAAATTGCAATTGTCGAAATAAGAGAAAGCAGTAGTCCGGAGATAAGAAGAATTGTCGGCGCCGAAAAACGATCGGAGAATTTAATAATTTTTTGAATTAAACTCTCTGCTTTGGCATTATTTTCTGCAGTCTGCTTCTTCGAATTTTCTAGTGCCCGACTCTCTTCAGTCAAAGCCTGACTCTCGGTTTTCCCACCGGTAGTCGCTGGATCTTGTTGGTTGACCCCAGCCTGACTATTGCCACCGGAAGAACTCTGTCCGGTCTGACCGGTTGAATTATCAGTCGGATCATCGGGATTGGTAGTTGCTATCGGATTGATATTGTCATCCGTTGGGCTATTGTCCGGCAGTGGCGAGTCGTCAGCTGGACTAACTTCGGTGGTGTAGGTAACCGTTAATTTCGGTCGGTAACCGGCAGTCGAATAATCACTACTGTAGAAGATCACCGGAGAACCGTCTTTCTGAAAGGCCAAACCGTAGTTGGTTGTCGGCGACGATACCCAGCCAGCAACGACTAATGTTAGATCGAGTGATGACCAGCTGTTATTAGCAACACTCATTGATCCAAGATCAGAGATCGCCGGCTTATTATTCCAATTTAAAGTCGACTCTTGCCAGTTTGATTGTGACAATCCGTAGCTAACAGCGGGGTCATAAGCCGATGAAGCAAAAATATTTAAGACTCCGGAAGTAATTGAAGCACTTGTCGGGATTGAGGAGAGATCAAATTTAACATAAGAAATATAGGTTGGATTTGCTTCACGAGAGACATAAAGCTCGGTTTCCAAACCATGAATTGTAGTCGGATCTAAACATTCTTCCGGCCCGTATTCTTCCTCATAAACTGCGCAAACATAACTATCGATTCCCTCGCTCCCCGGCTGTAGAACAACCGTCTGCTCGCTGGTTTCAGCATTGGCGGTCGAATCGATCTGAAGATGAAAAATAAATAAACCGATCAACAAAAAGACCAGTAACAGCCAGAGTTTTAATCTGAACGGTCTAAGAAAAACAATCATATATTATAAGTTCTAAAATTTTCTAACGATCGACGATGTTTTGGAGCATAATCCGTTTCTCGACCGAAGCGATTAACTTTCGGGTTTGCATCACCATATCGGGGGTGACGGAAACCGAAGTCACTCCGTTTCTGACCATAAATTCAGTAATTTCCGGATAAACCGAAGGCGCTTGACCGCAGATCGAACAGGTAACATTATGTTTTCGACAGGTTTTAATCACATATTCAATTGAGAGAAGAACAGCGTCGTCCCGCTCATCAAAAATCTCCGCCAGCTCTTGATTGTCGCGATCGGCTCCAAGTGTTAATTGAGTCAAGTCGTTCGAGCCGATAGAAATACCGTCTATCCCGACTTCAATAAATTTTTCTAAAAGGATGACGTTGCTTGGAATTTCGCACATCATCCAAAGCTTGAAGTCAGCTGAACGGACCAAACCAAAATCTTCGACTAAAGCTTTGACTTTGCGCATTTCATCGACCGTTCGAACAAAAGGGATCATCAAGTGAAGATTTTTAAATCCCGATTGCTCGCGAACTTTTCGAATCGCCTCAATCTCAAGTTTAAAAAGATCGGGTTCTTTAATGTATCGAGAAGCGCCGCGATAGCCGATCATTGGATTGTTTTCCTGCGGTTCGTATTTGTCGCCACCCTTCAAACCTCGATATTCATTGGTTTTAAAATCGGTCGCTCGATAAACCACCGGCCGCGGCGAGAAGGCTTGGCAAATAGTTTCTATCCCTGATGATAATTTACTTATATATTCTTTTTCTCGACCGTCTTTAACCATTGCCCGCGGATGCTCGCCGATTTCGGCAATCATAAATTCGGCTCGTAAAAGCCCGACACCGTCAACCGGTCCCAAGGCAACTTCAGCCGCCAAATCCGGCTCTCCAAGATTGACATAAACTTTGGTACCGGTAATCGGAACTTCCTCAACCAAACCGCCAGCGGAACTGACAGAAACCTTCGGCTGATGAGACATCTCAACTTCTTTTTCTTGAATTTGGACCGCACCTTTGTAAACAACGCCGGCGGCGCCGTCAACAGTAATCATTTGGCCGGTTTTTAGTTTGCTTGTCGCCGTTCCGGTTCCAACAACGCAAGGAATCCCCAGTTCGCGAGAAACAATCGCCGCATGACAGGTCCGACCGCCGGTATCGGTAACAATCGCCGTTGCTCGGCGCATTGCCGGAACATAGTCCGGTGTTGTCATTTCCGTTACCAAAATGTCACCCTTATTGACCAGATCAATCTCTGATGGTTTGTGGATAATTTTTACTGGACCGGAAGCCGACCCAAGCGAAGCCGCCGCCCCCTTCAAGAGAATCTCGGCTTTATTTTTATCAATTCCGTTGTCGGCCGCCGCTTTCGGCTCAATCTGACCGGATCGACCGCCAAGAGTCGTGATCGGACGCGATTGAACCATGTAAATTCGTTTTTTCTCAATCGCCCATTCGGTATCTTGCGGTTTGCCATAATGATCTTCGATTCTAACTCCGATTTTTGCCAATTCAACAATTTCATCGTCGGTAATTTTTTGAGTTTTTCTCTCTCTTCGGGAGACCGCCACATGTTTGTCGCCACCACCAAGTTTGTGGACAATTTTCCAAGGTTGAGAATTGATTTCTTTGTCAACAATCGTCAAGCTCTTTTTATCGACGATGTAGCGATCGGGAGTTACCGATCCGGAAACGATCGCTTCACCGAGACCAAAACCGGCTTCAATTACCAGTTTGCTACTATCCTGACTGACCGGATCAACGGTGAACATGATTCCGGAAAATTCCGATTCAACCATATTTTGTACCGGCACCGCCAGGCCAACTTTCATGTGATCAAACTTATTTACAATTCGATAATAAATCGCTCGACTTTCAAATAGCGAAGCGTAACAGGCCTGAACATTTTTAAGAACGCTTTTTGCTCCCTCGGTGTTGAGGAAAGTTGCCTGTTGACCGGCAAACGAAGCCTCCGGCAGATCTTCGGCCGTTGCTGATGAACGAACGGCAACCGGGAAACCACCAAGCTTTCGATAAGCCTTAACAATGTCGTCCTGAAGTTCCTCCGGCATTTTAGCAGAAACGATTGTTCTCTTTATTTCCCGCGAAACTTGATTTAGTTTCTTAGAATCCTCCGGATTTAATCGATGTAGAAGTTTGCTGATTTTCTTAGTCAAATTGGTTTGACGGAGAAAATTAAAATAGGCATCGGCGGTAACGATAAAACCTTGCGGAACCGGCAAGCCAGCTTCAGTGAGTTCACCTAAATTTGCCCCCTTGCCTCCAACCTTAGAAATATCTTTTTTCGTAACTTCCGAGAACCAAAGTATGTTTTTTGCTTTCGCCATTAGGACCCCTCCTCTAATTTTTGCTCAATTATATTCTAACAGGAAAATTCCCTACTGCAAAATTTTTTTTAATTATTCTACAAGTAAAAAATATTTAAAATTTTGTGGCGTTCCGATGTTACTTCGGGACGCCACTTGATTCGGACGAGGAGAGAGGCTACCAATCGACCCGCGTACGATCTCCGAACATCATCTCGAGCCGCGCCTGATAAGTCGCTTCTGCTATGTCCTGGTAGTTGTAACCGAACTCGTTCTGCCACCCTTCCCCTTCATGAACAGGATGGCAACTGTTCAATCCAGCCAGTCGCTCGTAGTGAATTGGGTGGTTCAAGTGACTGTCGCAGTCCAACCAGTTCCCTACCAAACCACCCATGCCATAGTAGGCGAGCCAGTGGTCGAGTCCAGCTCCGTTGGCATCCCGGGCATCTCGAGCACCCGGGACCGTATTCAGGAACTCGACAATCCTCCTCCTGTCCCCCGTCGGGATGAGATCGAAGATCTCCTGGGGATCAGGCCTGCGGGTTTCAACATCAGCCATTGCCATTAAGCTTCCTCCAACAGACAAAATGACCAACCGATAGCCCATTCTTAACAAAAACCACTTCTTTGGTCAATTATTCATCGGGTCGTCCTTCTTGCATTTCTACCCTGCTAAGTGTAGTTTATGAGTAAGTTTACATCACCACTTCTTCGTAACTGGCTAAGCTTTCTACCTATAATTATTAAACACTTCACATAAAAACAAGTGAAATAAATGAGCATTATGGAAGGCAATAAAAAATTTATCGAAAGAAAAAATGTTCAATTCTCCAAGGGCGAACTGATACCACTAAAAGACATCGGGAGACAAGGCAAATATTTTTATAAACGTGAGGCTTGGACTTTTTTGCCACAGCATAATTTATCAAAAAAAGTGTTTGTCTTTGAGCGCATGAGATTAATAAAGAAAGAGGGTAAAATATCTCACGCTAAAGTTAAGGTTGGAAGTGTGGAATATAGATTTGGTTACTACATTGTTGGAAAAATAGGCCGGGCAAATAACAAATGGATTTGGGGCCAATTTTGTCCCATCATTCCACATCAAGACCTTATTAAATTGCTTAAGAAAGCAAAAAGTGAAGGCGTTTTACTAGCCTAAATTTATTTCCGATAACAGAGGCTGTGCGACATTAAGACGATCGCATTAGCCACACATTAGAGGGAATTAAGTACAAAACATTAACACAGAGTTATTATAATAATATGATAAATACTGATCTTAAACCACATCTTAATTTGATAAAAGAAGCATTGACCAAGGTTGAGCCGGGCTATTTCAAAATACAGACGACTTGCGAACCGAGTGGTATAGTCCGTGAGAGAGCATTTTGTTATGAATTATACCACCAAATTAGACTAAACCAGGGAAAGAATCCTAAGCTGACTTTGAATGGAGAAATCGATAAAAGAAACCATCGGGATTTTGAAAAGGGAGATAGAAAAAATCCTGATTTCGTTTTTCACATCCCAGGAACTCATAGTTGCAACACCATTGTTATGGAAGTTAAGGGCATAATTACATACTCAGATGAAAAGATTAAAAAAGACTTTACCACACTTCATAAATTTGTTACAAAATACCAGTACATCGCAGGAGTATTTGTAATTTACAACCACTCTTTAGAGGAATTCAAAGGCAGGTGTCTCCAAACGATCTCCGAATTCAAAGCCATAACTGACTCAAAAAGGGTAGTTATACTAGCTATCAAAAAGGCTAATGGTAAACCTGAAGAAAAATTACTCTCTGAATTATAGACGGCTTTGCTCTTAACTCATCGCGTTTCACTCCTCGGTCTCGCAAAGCTCGACCCACATAACACATTTTAATAGCTCGTCTTCAACTTGGCCCAAATTGCCTCCTTGAGAATCGGCAATTTCGTTAAAAATGGACATTAGACAAAATAAAATTTTTTCTTTTTTGGGATATTGCCCAATTGTTTTAAAAAAAATTTAAATTTCTTTTATTTTTTTTATAGGGGGGTCTCCGCCTTCGCTAAAGCTACGGCGGACAGGTAAGGTGTTTTCTCTGTTCCGCTACAAAAACGATTTTAATTTTATAATACCGCAATAAATGCTATAATATTATTGGAAATATATAAAACTATGAGTGAAGAGTTGCTACAACGAAATCTAGTCAAAAATCCCGAAAAAATCGGCAAGTGGGATTTTTATAATATCGGAGCTACAAGTTTAAAGGCTCTTAAAGAGTACGGCATAGTCCGTAATGTTAATTATGGGACTGTCGAGAGCAAAAAAGTTGATGGATTGATTGTCCAGAAGAAAAATGTCGTTGCGGTTATAGAATATAAAAAGCCCTCTGAATTTAAAACAAAAGTGCAACAAAATAAAGCTATCAAGCAGGAAATAGAAGTTGCTCAGAAATTGGGGTCAAAAATTTTTATTGCTACAGATACCAAGGATACTGTTTGGGTAAATGCTCTTACCGAAAATCGAATAAAGGACTGGGATGGAAATGAAATCAAAGCTCCTTTTGATCCAAAATCTGAGAAGATGGCAGAGCTTATCGAAAAGATAAATGATTCAATTAACGAGCAAAATGATAATATTAAACCAAAACAGCTGATAAATCCAACTGATCTGGCGAAGAGTATTTGGCAAGACATCTGGTCTGTTAGTGGCGCAACTCCAGAAAACTGCCTTTATACTTTTGTTGAGCTTTTCATTTTTAAATACTTAAGTGATCTCGGTGTTCTGAAAGGAACGCATAACTTTTATACATTGATTGATATGTATGATCAAAATACTGAAAATGAGGTTTTGGAACATTATGCGGATACCATAAGAAAGAAAATCAAAGACTTATTTCCTGAAAATCCCGCTGATAAAACCACAATCATCAACGGCACTATTTTTGTCAGTAAAGATCAGAAAGCGGTAAAAGGATACAGTACCACTTTCCATACCGTCCTTGAGAAGTTCAATAAATATGGAAAGCTTGAGCATATTGACTATGATTTTAAGAGTCAGTTATTTGAGAGTTTCTTAAAAGAAAGTATCAGTAAGAAAAACTGGGGTCAATTCTTTACACCATTGAAAGTAGTACGCTCTGTTGTTGAAATGGCAAAAGATGAGATTAAGGATGGTATAAAAATCTGCGACCCTGCTTGCGGTGTCGGAAAATTCCTTTTGGAACCTTTGGTAACTAAATTTGACGAATACTATGACATCAGTAGGAATGATATCAAGCCGAAAATTACCATTCACGGCTTCGACAAGGGATTTGATAAGGACGAACAGAAAACTATTATCTTGGCAAAAGCCAATATGCTTATTTATTTCTCGGACTTGATCAAAGAAAATTCGGGACTAACTGAAAAATTTGCTAAATTGTTCAACGACAGCTTCACCCTAAAAACAAATTCAATTCTTGGTACATTGTCCGATCCCGTAGAAAACGAATACGACTTGATACTTACCAATCCGCCGTATGTAACAAGTGGTAGTGGAAATCTGAAAGACGAGATAAAAAAAGACGGAGATTTAATTAACTACTACAAAATCAACGCCATGGGCGTGGAGGGGCTTTTTATGGAGTGGGTAGTACGCGCATTAAAGCCAGGAGGAAAAGCATTCGTTGTTGTACCAGACGGAGTTTTAAACCGGCAGAACGACAAAAATTTAAGAAAATATATTTTATCAGAGTGTTACATAGATGGTCTTATTTCACTCCCATTAAATACCTTTTTTACTACAAATAAAAAAACTTATATTCTATGCCTTACAAAAAAGGAAACTAGGCAAAAAATTCAAATGTCGCCAGTATTTACCTATCTTGTTAGTGAGATTGGTGAGTCAAGAGACATATATCGTTTTGATATTGAACAGAATGACTTACATGAAGCAGTTACCCTCTACTCTTTCTTCAAGGGAAACAAGGATGAATTTGAAAGAATGAATACTGATCAGCGGTGTAAGATTCAACCAATAAATAAGTTTACAGAAGAGCTTGAAAAGCATTGGATGGTAGATAGATGGTGGTCAGAAGAGGAAAAAATAAGTCTGGGGATAGTTGAAAAGAAGGAAAAAATATCCTTATTGGAATTTGCATCTGTCATTCAAGATGCCGCCGCTTCAATTCAAGATTACCAGGAAGAAATTAAAGAGCTTTCCGAAAAAAAAAAGAAAACAGTAGAGTATAAAGATTTTTCGATTACAGAATTATTCGAAATAGAACGTGGTTTATCTAAATATACCAAAAGGTATGGGAACCTCCACAAAGGTAGCTTCCCTGTTTTCTCAGCTTCAAATAATGCCCCCCTAACACATATCGACACTTTTGATTTTGATGGAGATTATTTAACTTGGGCGACAAATGGTTTTGCTGGATATATCAAGATTATATCGGGCAAGTTTTCCATAAACGCAGATAGAGGGTTACTGAAACCAAAGAATGAAAATTTGGATATGAAATATGTTAAATACAGGTTGGAACCAGTGCTTAGAAAATTAGCAAAGGGTCGAAGAGGAGAAAAAGGTGAGGATGAATTTACTAAAGTATATCCATCAATGCTAGAGAATATAAGTATCCCCATGCCTGTTAACAAAAGTGGCGAGATTGATATACTTGCGCAAAAAGAAGCGGTAGAAAAAATAAATTTTATTGAGGAAACAAAAGATAAGATTGAAGACTCTGAGACTCGAATAAGGGAACTGTACGTCAAGATTGAAAACGACTATCTACATAGAGGGGTAAAAATTTCTGAGATTTTCGATATCGTTTCAGGTTTCGCTTTTAAAAAAGGTCTATTTACCGCTAAAAATACAAACATTCCTATAATAAGAATTCAGAACATATCTGAAAAAAGGCCTAGATTTGTTTATTATCAGAAATCCGAAAAAATTGACCCCAAGTTTTTGGTTACAGCTGGAGATTATCTCTTACCCCTTTCTGGATCATATTTTAAGCTTACTGAATGGAAACAGGAAGGTAAGTTTTATCTAAATCAGAGAATTGCTAAATTGACTTTGAAAAAAGAATACAAAGAAAAGTTGGATGGTAACTTTTTACAAGTAATGCTCAGCTATGTTGAAAAAGAAATTTCTAAATTGGGATACAGTGGTAATAATAACTTGAGAATTAACGACGTAAAAAACATAACTATCGCTGTTCCAATAACCAAAGAGAATGAATTTGACTTGGAGGCGCAAAAACAGATGTCAAAAAAATATAAAAAGGTGGAAAGTATTAAGTCAGCTATAAATTTTGAACTTGATAAAATTTCTGAAACTAATATTGATCTTTAGAATAAGGAGTTTTGGGCTCGCCATTCACCCCTAACCCCTCTGCCCAAAATCCAAAACGGAAAAAAACATCAGCTAACACATAACACGGCATATCTGGTTGCGGTTCGCCTCCGGCGAGCTTTTCACCCAAATTTTTCCGCTCCGCTTCAGAAAAACTTCGTATCCCCTAACGTTAGACGTATTACTCGAGCAAAATAGATTTAATTTGTAAAGTCCTAGGCTTGAAAAGATTTGAATATTAATCTAAATTATTTATAAATATGACCACTAAAAAAACAAAATCAACAATTTTCCATGATAATTTAGCAAGCAAATATGAATCAGAATATTCTGGTTATTATTGGAAGTTATATTTTGATATTACACTTAACCATATAAAGAAATTTCTTCCAAAAAAGAAATGTAATATCCTAGATGCCGGCGGAGGAACTGGTTTTTGGTCAAGAAAACTTGCTAAATTAGGGCATAAAGTTACTTGTACCGATATTGCACAAAAAATGCTTGATACTGGTTGTTCAATATCCGAGAAAGAAAAATTAAACAAAAAAATTGATTTTGTTAATGCGGATATAATGGATATGCGACAATTTAAAGATAATTCTTTTGATTTTGTACTTGCGGAGGGTGATCCAGTTGGTTATTGTGGCGATCCAAATAAAGCCATAAAAGAATTATCCAGAGTTGCAAAAAAAGGTTCATATGTTGTTGTTTCAATTGATAGCTTTTTTTCAAGAATGAACAAGATGGTATCAAGGGCAAATTTTAAAGAATTAAATATGCTTGAGAAAAATCATCAAACAACATTTCCGGGAGGAGGATATTTAGAACATGATTTTACTGTTGAAGAATTTAAATCTTTGTTCGAAGAAAATGGGTTAAAAGTAATTAATATAATTGGAAAGCCTGTTTTTGCACGTTCAATTCCAAGAGATGAGGTTGAAAAGATATTAAGTAGTAAAAAAATATATGATCAGATTCTCAAGCTAGAATTGAGGTACAATAATGAACCATCAATTATTGGAATGAGTAGCCATATTCAAATAATTGGTAAAAAAAGATAACCCCGGAATTTATTTTTATATTATAGAATTTTGCCTATACGTTGCGGATTTCTTTCTCAAATCCTAGGGAGCGTTACGCTTTCGTCGCTACACTCCTCGTTCTCGTATAAAATTTACAAAATATGCCGGAGGCCTTGGTAGAGATAGCTCTCGGTTCGTTCAACCACTCGGCGCATCCAGACTAAAGACTTGATCGGATATTTACCCATCGCCGTTTCATTTGAAAGCATCACTGCTGAAGCGCCGTCGAGAACGGCATTGGCAATATCGGAAACTTCGGCCCGAGTTGGGATTGGCGTCAGGACCATACTGTCGAGCATCTGCGTCGCGACAATCGCCGGTTTGCTGTAAAGTCGGCATTGTTTGATGATCTCTTTCTGGATAACCGGAACACTTTCCAGGTGGGTTTCGATCCCAAGATCGCCACGGGCAACCATCACTCCATCGGCGACTTTCAAAATCTCCGAGAAATTTTCAAGCGCTTCTTGGCGTTCAATCTTGGCAATAACTTTGATTTTGCTTCGACCAAGAAGTTTTTTTAGTTTGATAATATCGTCGGCCGTGCTGACAAAACTCAATGCCAAGTAATCCAGTCCGATTCGTTTGGCAAATTTAATATCGGCAATATCTTTTTCGGTGATCGCCGGAGTTGTAATCTTTGTCCGCGGCAAATTAATCCCTTTGTTTGAAAAGAGAACGCCGCCTTGAACAACGATCGTTTCAATTTTATGTTGGCGAACCTTTTTTACCTCCACTTCCATATCGCCGTTGTCGAGGAGAATTACATCGCCTTTTTTGACATCGTTATGAAGATGAGGATCATTAATTATAATTTCGTCAGCTTGAATATCGTTGCAAGCATTGGTCGTAAAAATTAACTTTTCTCCGACCGCTAAAGTCCGACCGGATTCCGGAAGCTTGCCAACTCGAATTCGCGGTCCCTTAAGATCACCGAGTATTTTAACGTCACGGTCAAGTTTTTTTGATTTTTGACGAATTAATTTTAAACGTTTTTTAAAAACATCGTGAGTATCGTGCGAAAAATTAAAACGAGCAATATCCATACCGTTTTCGATTAATTCTCCGATTTCTCCCGCTTTTTCGCAAGTCGGACCGATAGTACAAACAATTTGTGTTGAACGCATAATTCTTTAATAAATTTACTAATAATCAAGATAATTTATCAAAGAATCATCATTTAGTCAACTCTTTTAATTTTGTCATACAAGATATGATGAGATCATACTTAAAACCTCTCCGTTCGAGGTATCGCAATAATTTGTCGATTGGGATTGATTCTCGCTTTCTGAATAAATAATTGATTGCCGCTTCGATTAACTCCTCTTCCTGATCTTTCGGCAAATATTCTTTAATTAAATCGCCCGAGATTCCTTTAACAAAAAGTTTTTCTTTGAGTTTCAATTCCCCGATCGGCTTAAGATTTTTTTGTGATTTAATAAAATTATCGGTAAAACGACGATCATTTAAAAAATCGAGACCGATTAGCTTATCGATTACCGACTCGATTTCTTTTGGAGAAAATTCTCGACTGGTGAGTTTTTTTCGGATCTCAAAAATCGAGTAGTCTTTACGGTTTAAAAGCCAGAAAGCATAATTTAGAGCTGAATTAGGACTATTCTGATTCTTTTTCCTTAGTTTTTTCAAAGATTTTTTTCTTTATCTCTTCGGCAATTTTTGGATTTTCCTTTAGATATCCTTTGGCGCTTTCCCGACCTTGACCGATCTTCTCATCATTGTAGGAGAACCAGGCGCCGGCTTTTTCGATCAATTCGAAACGAACTCCAAGATCGACTAACTCGCCTTCATTATCAATTCCTCGATTGTACATAATATCAAATTCTGCCGTTTTGAAAGGGGCGGCAACTTTATTTTTGACCACTTTGACTGTCACATGATTGCCGATCGTTTCGTCACCATCTTTAATCGCCTCGCGACGCCTAATATCAAGCCGAACAGAAGAATAAAATTTCAAGGCATTACCGCCGGTGGTCGTCTCCGGATTGCCGAACATCACCCCGATCTTCATTCTGATCTGATTGATAAAAATGACAACGGTATGCGATTTGGAAATTGCCCCGGTCAATTTTCGGAGCGCTTGACTCATCAAGCGCGCTTGGACACCCATCATCGAGTCGCCCATTTCACCTTCAATTTCCGCTCGGGGAACGAGAGCGGCGACCGAGTCGATAACAATCACATCGAGGGCGTTAGAACGAACCAAAGTTTCGGTGATTTCCAGTGCTTGCTCTCCGGTATCCGGTTGCGAAATCAAAAGCTCATCTAAATTTACTCCGATCTTTTGGGCATACTCCGGATCGAGCGCATGCTCGGCATCAATAAAAGCGGCACTTCCTCCCCCTCTCTGGGCTTCGGCAACCACCGAAAGAGCGAGTGTTGTCTTTCCCGAGGATTCGGGACCGTAGATTTCGACCACTCGTCCACGAGGCAGACCGTAAACACCGAGGGCAATATCTAGGGTCAAAGAACCGGTCGGAATCGTTTTAATATTTAATTTCTGACCGTCGCCCATCCGCATAATGCTTCCCTTACCGAAGTTTTTTTCGATTGTTGAAAGAGCGACTTCAAGTGCTTGTTTCCGCCCGCTTTGTTCAATATCGACCGTCTCCTCCTTATTTGTCTTTCTAGCCATAAAAACTCCTTTTGGATTTAAAGTCTTGAGTTCATAAAAATCGGGTCGGTTACCTTAACGCCGTTTGTTCCCGAACTTCAATAATACAGGTCTTTTTTGTTTCTTTTTTATTTTTATTTTTCGCCGTTAATTCAACCGTATTCAATCCTCTCTGAAGTTTAACAACTTCACTAAAACGTCCGTCTTCGGAAACAACCACTTTTTGTCCGTTAATCGAAAGCTCGGAGCCAATATCGGTTTGACCTTCAAATACCTGTTCCGTTCTGGTAATGACCATATCTTTTTCCGGTGAGATAATTTCCAATTTCGGGGCGGCGGCAAAACCGGAAACCTGAAAAACAATATAACCGACAACCGAGATTATCAAAACGCCGATCGCCGGCCAGATGAAAGTCCTCGGTGAAATTACGATCGGGGGTTGGTCACCATTAATCGAAATTGATTTCGGTGAAAGCTCCGGCTCACAACAAAAAGATCGGCGCTCTTTTTGATAGAGATCAAAAAACTCCTCGAAATCGAGGCCTAGCAATTGGCAATAATTCTGCAGAAAGCCTTTTATGTAAACATTGCTCGGCAAAAGACGGTAATCGCCACTTTCCAGCGCTTCCAGATATTTTGCCCGCACCTTTGTTTTTGCCTCCGCTTCTTCGATACTGATTTTCAGCTTTTTTCGCGTCCTTTGTAGCTTCTGGCCGAGCAGTGCCTGATCTTTGATTTTTCTCAATCGAAAACCGGCTGCCGTCATAAATTATTTTTAATAATATATTTCATTGTATGGGATGACGGGAAATTAAACAAGCCCCGAGACGGTTGACAAAAGTTAATATTCTTCATTGTCGTCCCCTTGAAACTGCTCACTTGCGGTGTCGGTGATCAGAATATCGCGCGGTTTGGCGCCGTCGGCTGGACCGATTACTCCTTCCTGTTCTAAAAGATCAAGCAAGCGGGCGGCCCGAGCATAACCGACGCGAAGACGGCGTTGGAGCAGAGAAGCGGAAGCCTTATCGGCGCGAATAACAACTTGCATCGCTTCTTCGTAAAGATCGTCGTCGATATCACCGGATCCGGAATGACCGCCGCCTTTTGCCGGTCGAAAGTTTAAAATTGTATCATCATACTCAACTTCGCCACTCCCCTTAAGAAAATCGACAACCGCTTCAATCTCCGGATCGGTAACTAATGATCCTTGAATCCGCTTCGGCTTTGAAACATCGCTCGAAACAAAAAGCATATCTCCTTTGCCAAGTAATTTTTCCGCACCGGACATATCGAGAATCGTCCTTGAATCAACTTGGCTGGCAACGGCAAAAGCGATTCTTGAGGTAATGTTTGCTTTAATCAAACCGGTGATTACATCAACCGATGGTCGTTGGGTAGCGACAATCAGATGAATACCGGTTGCCCGCGCCATCTGCGCCAAACGGACAATCGAAGACTCAACATCGTTGGCGGCGGCAACCATCAGATCGGCTAATTCGTCGATAATGACAACGATATATGGAAGCTTCCCCTCTGAAGGATTGGCATTGTAAGCTTCAATATTTCGCCGTCCGACTTCGGCAAAAAGCTTGTATCGGCGTTCCATTTCATGAACCGTCCACTTTAAAGCGGAAACTGTTCGATCAACCTCGGTTACCACCGGCGCCAAAAGATGAGGAATCCCATTATAACAAGTTAGTTCAACCCGTTTCGGATCAACCATCAGCAGTCGAAGCTCGCTTGGTGAATTATTGTACAAAAGGGTGATAATAATTGTATTAATGCAAACTGATTTTCCGCTCCCGGTGGCGCCGGCGATCAGCAAGTGAGGCATCTTATCAAGATCGACTCCGATCGGGACACCGGCAACATCACGACCAAGAGCAACTGCCAACTTGCTTTTGGTTTGCTTAAATTCCTTTGATTCTAGAATTTCTTTCAGCGTCACCTTAGCGGCAATTTTATTTGGGATTTCAACTCCGACCGCTGACTTTCCGGGAATCGGCGCTTCAACTCGAAGACTTCTCGCCGCCAGGGTCAGTGCAAGATCATTGCTTCGAGCGGTAATTTGATTTAATTTAACCCCCTCCGACGGCTTTAGAGTATATTGGGTAACTGTCGGACCGATATTGACATCTTGCATTGTTACTTCAATGCCGAAATTCCGTAAAGTTTTCTGGATCAATTCGACATTTTTTGGAATATTGCCGGAACTGGCAACTTCGTTTGAATCCTTAAGAAGGTTAATCGCCGGATAATTCCAGTTCTTGTCGTCACGAACCGGTGTCGATGTCGTCGGCTCTGATTTGACAACCGGGACTGCCGTTCGGTCGCGACGGTTTTGAGCAATTGAGGAGATACGTCTTTTGACCATTGAAAAGAATGATGGTCGGTTGCTTTGACGTCCTGAATCGGATTCTTCAGCTCGGTCATCATCGCTCCGAGAAGGTGATTTAAGACCAAGAAAATTCCGCAGGGAACTATTTAAAATCATCATTAATGAAATCACCAGTCCGACAATCGCCAATAAGAAAGAAGCGAAGAGCCCGATGCTGTTCTTGCAGATAACCGATAGCTGGAAACCGATCGCTCCACCGCCCATCCCCGCTTTAGCGACGTCAAGTGCCTGGTCGGCGTCAACAAACAGCTGAAAGAGAAGAGGCGTCGCTAAAAAGAAAATTACAAAACCGACAAAATTTGAAATTCGATAACCATGCTTATTGGGAAAGATTAAGATGATTCCCCAGTAAATCAAAGCTATAGGCAGTAGGTAACCGCTATAACCAACCAAGGCGCGGCTGACAGTCGCCAGGTTATTGCCAATACTGCCTGCGGCACCAAAAAAACCTAAAACCGTTGTCAGCCCAAGGATTAAAATCAAAGCCCCAAAAATCTCCCGCCAAGTTTCACCTTCAAGCCCAAGACCCCAATCAAAAACATATCTCCCCCACTCGTCTTCACGCTGGAACCATTTTGCTTTCGTCTGCTTCTTTTTAGGATATTTTCTTTTTCTTCCCACGAAAACTCCAACTTAAAAATTTTGAGGCCAATCTCAATTTATATTATAGCAGGCAAAAAAAATAAACCAACTCTTTTCAGCGCTTCTTCTGTAAATAACTGGTCATCTTTCAGACTTGATCGGCATTTTCAATCACATTCAGCCCGCAAATTTTAACGCTACCACCAGTCGGCGTCAAAATCGTTGTGATCATTCGCAGGGTTGTCGATTTTCCGGCACCATTTGGTCCGATCAGAGCAAATATCTGGTTCTCTCCGATGTTCAAAAACCCCGGACACGGCAGGAATTTTGCCAAAGCTTTTTGATAAATTTTAACTTCAAGAACCTTCTCCATATGCATCGTAATAATATTAATTTGTAATAAAATATCAAAATTTTGCAATCAAATATTTTATAAATTGCAGAATGTTTTGTAAATTAAAGAGATAAATCAAAAAAGAGATAAATCAAAATTATTAAAACAACTAAATCATTACCGCTCTTTTTACTAGCTGCAGCTAGTGTTTTGACCGGTAATCATTTTTCTGAAATAATTGTTTAAACAACCTCTCTGGTTTATTATTTATGTAATATTAACTGAAAAGATGGCAAAGCATTCGAAAGAAATTGTTAAATTAAGTGCTGTCAGCATGCTGTTTAAGTTGGCTCAAATTTTGATCTTCCCCTACACGGCGGACTATAAGTTTCGGGTCAAAGCAGAAGAAGCGATTGACGAGCTCGATCTCGATCGAACGGAAATCCAAGCGAAAATTCGCTATCTCAAAAAAATCGGGCTGATTGAAACTTTCGTTGAGAATAAGGAAAGATATTTTGAGATCACCGCAAGAGGTTTCGAAAAACTAAAAAAACATCAAGACAAAAATCCGATCATTAAGAGACCGGAGAGATGGGACAGTAAATGGCGAGTCGTGATATTTGATGTGCCGGATAAGAAAAAATTTGAGCGCGACACTTTTAGATTGCGCTTGCTCGGGATGGGGTTTGTGAAAGTTCAGGAGAGCGTTTATGTCTATCCTTTTGAGTGTGCGAATGTCATCCGCTACCAGTCCGAACTGCTTTTGATTGAAAAATATGTACTGGTGATGATCTCGGAAATTATTCAAGGCGAAGAAGAGGTTATCGAAAAATTCCTTACCTCGGGAATCCTGCAGAAAAACGATCTAAAAAAAAGCTGATTGATAGGTGCTTGCTCACCGCTCTTTTTACTAGCTGCAGCTAGTAAAAAGAGCGGTGAGCAACAGATCATAAACAGATCATAATTGGAAGATCGTAGTTATAGCTGTTGTAGCTATCGTCAGCAAATCGTGATTTGTACTGCTTTAATTATGAAAAAGCCGGCGGTTGCCGGCTTTTTCATAATTAACGATAAAGAATTCTATTAGGCTTCGATGACGACTGGAATAACCATTGGTCGACGCTGTGTTTGATCGTAAAGAAACTGACCGATGTCATCACGAAGACGCTGTTTAATCATTGCGTAGTCGGGATTTTTATCACCGTTCTGATGTTTCGAAAAGAGTTTCTTGACTTCGGCTCGCGCCTTATGAACCAGATCTTCATTCTCCCGCATATAGATAAAACCGCGAGAAATAATATCGGGTGAAGTGATAATCTGACCGGTCTTATGATCAACAGTAACGATAACGACAAAGATTCCGTCTAAAGCCATTGCCTTACGATCGCGAAGAACGATATTGCCAACATCACCGACCCCGAGGCCGTCAACCAAAACATAGGAAGCCGGGATTCGCTTGTTAGTCAGATAACCCTTACCATCGGAAAATTCGATCACCTGACCATTATCGGCAACTAAAATATTTTCCTCCTTGACTCCAACCGTTTCGGCAATTTGAGCATGCAAAACCAGTTTGTAGCGCTCACCGTGGATTGGAATAAAGAACTTTGGCTTAATGAGGGCAATCATCAATTTTAGGTCCTCTTGATAAGCATGGCCGGAAGTATGGACATCCATCACTTTTTGGTAAATAACCTTGGCGCCGGCGCGGAAAAGATTGTCCATAACGCCGGAGACGCTTCGTTCGTTGCCGGGAATCGGTGACGAAGAAAGGACAACTGTATCACCCCGCTTGATTTTGATTTGGCGGTGATCACCATTAGCAATTAAATTTAGAGCTGATTTTTCCTCACCCTGGGAACCGGTGCAGATGATGATCGTCTGTTCATCAGAATAGCGACCCAGTTCTTTGGAATCGATCAGAGTATTCTCGGGAACAATCAATGCACCGAGAGAAATCGCAACTTCCATATTGGTAACCATACTTCGACCGATAAAGGCAACTTTTCGATTATTTTTCTTGGCGGCATTCATAATCTGCTGAACTCGAGAGATCAGCGAAGAGAAAGTGGCAATGATAATTCTTCCTTTGGAGTCTTCGACAATTTTTAAGAGAACATCTTCAACTTCTCGTTCACTCATCGTATGCCCCGGTTTTTCGGCGTTCGTTGAATCAGAAAGTAAAGCTAAAACTCCTTTTCCGCCAAGTTCTGCCAGACGGGCAAAATCAGTTGGCCGCCCATCGGCCGGTGAGTGGTCGAATTTCCAGTCGGTCGCATAAACGATTGTTCCTTCCGGTGTTTCGATCGCTAGTCCCATCGTATCGGGGATATTGTGATTTAAGCGAAAGGTTGAAACGGTAAATGCACCGAGTTTCAAAACGTCTTCGCCAATTTTAATCGTTGAGAGCTTGGCCTTACTCACGAGGTCGAACTCTTCAAGCCGCTTGGCGATTAAACCATTGGTTAATGGGGCGCTATAAATCTGCGGTGAACCAAGTCTTTCATATAGATAAGGAATCGCCCCGGTGTGATCTAAGTGACCGTGAGTAATAATCACGCCACGAATTCGATCTTTCTTATCCGCAAGATAGGAGACATCGGGAATCACATAATCAACCCCGGGCATATCTTCCCCCGGGAACATCAAACCGATATCGACAATAATAATGTCGTTTTTATATTCGATCGCTGTCATATTTTTACCGACTTCCTCAAGTCCTCCGAGAGGAATGATTCGAACCGCCGGTTTGACAAAAAAACCGTTGTTTGAACGGGCGATCGCGCCGACATGATAATTCACATTTGAATGTTTATCGGCAACACTGCCGTCCCGAACGATTGCTCGGTCGGCCGGCGAACGATTAATCCCCTTTCTAATCATTGGGGCTCTTCGTCTTTCAATTTTGTTTTCTTCTCTTCTTTCTTCCATTTTTTTCCTAACAATTTTTTTAATTTATAATATTTTTTTAGGACCAACCACCGAGATTTTTAATCGATTTTTTGTGATTAAAAAATCGGTAATCGGTTCTTACTAATTTTTGCTTCTGTTTTATTTCCCTCCTTAATTTTTTTCAGGATTTGAGGGATTTTTTGAAAATCCTTCATCTGAATCGGTCGTAAACTGCCGTTATGAAGCGCCGCTGACGGATGATAAAGCGGTAGATAAATCCGACCGTCCGGACGCCGAAGAGGCTGGCCATGAATTTTACTAATTGATCCCTGACCGGGGACTAGGCGAATCATCGAATGCCGCCCAAGGCAAACGATCAATTTTGGATTGATAATTTCAATTTGTTCTTTTAAATACGACCAACAAAGATTTTTTTCATCATCTTCGGGATCACGATTAGCCGGTGGTCGGCATTTAATAATATTGGCGATAAAAACTTTGTCTCGATCGAGGGAGATCGATTCGAGCATCTGATCGAGAAATTTGCCCGCCGGACCGCAAAAGGGAATCCCCTGGCGGTCTTCCTGAACCCCGGGCGCTTCACCGACAAAAAGAATTTCCGAAATCGGATCGCCACTTCCCGGTACAACTCGACTTCGCGTAGAAGCCAATCGACATAAAGAGCAAGCGGAAATCCGCTCGGCAATTTTTTCAAGAGCCTCTTTTTTCTCCTCCAAGGTCATAAAAAGTTTCCCTCCGGCACTAACCAAAACGACTATCGCTCAAGATCAGAGCCGGATTTTTAGCAAAAAGAACAAATAAAAATGGTTCAAATGGCTAATTTAACAACGAGGTTTAAGAGCTTTTATCAAATATTGCTAATATCTTAACAGAGTTTTGATCAAATGTCAATGACTAACCGGCAATTCTTCTTGAATTTTCTTTAAACGATCGATCGAGTGTTGATAACCGCGCTCAAATTTTCTTTCAAGCATTGTAAGCAGATTAACCAGGAGTCCAAGATCGACTTGCTCAATTTGACCACTCTCGATTTTTCTTTGATCATCTTCAAGAAGGGCGCGCAATTCTTTTAATCGCTCGACGCTATTTTTATCGACTCCTAATAAATACTCATTAGCAAAAACGTGAGCATCTTGGTGATCATTGATCGACCGTTGACACTCTTCGAGGAGAATTCCGATCACTTGATTCAAAAAATCTCGGTCACTTTCCGGTTCACTTCCGGCAACGAGCTCAACTTTTTCGTTTTCAACTCCCATGACCATTTTGTATCAAGTAATCAACGACTTGGCAAGTTTTTTTAAAAAATATCTGATTTAACGATTGACAAATACTTAAAATCATGTACAATCTATGCTGTCCTTGAGGCTTGCCTCGGGATGATCGACCAATGCTCCGATGAGGAGATGTGGTGAACGATGCGAACAATAGAACACGCCGTACCACGAGCGACCACGCCGGGGGTAACTCACCTCTGGAAGGTCGAGCGCGGTAGTACTTGTTACTACTGCCGCGGGGTAGTGACTGGTCACCATGGTGGTCAGTTGCCTCTCGCTGTCCGTGTCAGTAGCAGGGACATCTCGATCCTGCCGACCGGCTGGTCCGACCTGGACCAGATTCGGTGGTCACTTGACCAAGGAGGGCTCGAGAAACTGGAAACAGTTGACCCGGAAGAGATGTTCTTGCCTATAGTGAGCTGGATCATCCCCTATTCCATACAAGGAGAAGGGAATGTCCGACTGACTGTCCTACCGACTGTCGGTGGCGCGCAAAGGCAACGGCTATTTGTCTTCTCCGAGGCTTTTTGGGGAGAACACTACCGCATCCAGCGCGTTCCATGGATGATGGGTAAACTTGTCTTGGAACACCAAGGCAAAGGTTGCTTCTTCTACGAAATGTGTCAGGTTGCCTCGTACCTCCATGGCAACCAAGCACCCTGGACTCGGGGTGGCGGAGGTCGCACTCGTGAGCGCTACCGGCTATTCAGAGAGATCTACGGCGACTTGATCTCCTGATGATGCCGACCTCTTGAGTTTTTATGTTCCTTTCTAAAAGGAACGATCCGAGGTCAGATGGATATCTAAGAACAATAATTATTATTCTTAATCCATATTGACCATTCAAAAATTATTGCTTTCTATATTTAAAGAAGACTCCGAAAACAGAATTCGTTCTGGTTTTTTTGAGTACTTTATTATGAATTAATTTTCTGCCTTCTGCTCGCCGACTGCTTTCATTGAAAGAGAAATTCGCCCTTTTTCTTTATCAACTTCCATCACTCGAGCGGTTACAATGTCACCCGGCTTGACATAATCTTCAATCTTCTCAACCCGCTGGTCGGAAATCTGCGAGATATGAATCATCCCGTCAACTTTCGGGGTAATTTCCATAATCGCTCCGATCTCTTTGCCGGTCATCCGATCCTTTTTGATTTCTAATATCTTCCCGGAAATGACCTCGCCGACTTTAACTTCGCGCATTAGCATTTTGATCGTATTTATCGCTTTCGTCCCCATCTCTTGATCGGTTGAAGAAACCATTACGGTCCCGTCTTCGTCGATGTCGATTGCCATTACCTCTTTACCGCCACAATCGGCGATAATTTTGTTAATATTCTTCCCGCCCGGTCCGATCAGTTCGCCGATTCTTTCCGAATTAATTTTAATCGTTTCGATTCGCGGGGCATAAATCGATAGGGATTCGCGCGGAGCGTCGATCGCTTCTTTAATTTTATTGTAAATAGTTAGTCGGGCTTCTTTCCCATCGGAAAATGTCTGCTTGATAATTTCCATTGTTAAGCCGTGAATCTTGGTATCCATTTGAATTGCCGTAATTCCCTGATCGGTTCCGGCAATTTTGAAATCCATATCGCCGGCAAAATCTTCAAGCCCTTGAAGATCGGTCAAAACCTTAAATTTAGAAGCGTCTTGGTTCGTAACCAATCCCATCGCTACACCGGCAACCGGTTTTTTGATCGGGACACCGGCATCCATCAGCGCTAACGTCGAACCACAAGTTGCCGCCATCGAGGAAGAGCCGTTTGAAGAAAGGATTTCGGAAACTAAACGAATTGTGTAAGGAAATTCCTCTTTGCTCGGAAGCATCGGTGCTAAAGCTTTCTCTGCCAAGTAACCGTGGCCGATTTCCCGTCGAGATGCACCGCGAATCGGCGAGACTTCACCGGTTGAAAATGGCGGAAAATTGTAATGATGCATAAATCTTTTAGTCGTATCTTCTTCCATGGTGTCGATCATCTGCTCCATCCCGGGTGACCCCAAAGTGGCTACAGTCAAAGCCTGGGTTTGACCGCGAGTGAAGAGAGCGGAACCATGAGTCCGCGGCAAAAGGGAGACCTCAATCGAAATCGGGCGGATTTCACGAATTCCTCGACCATCGGGGCGAATATCTTCATCCAAAATTAACCGGCGGATTTCTTTTTCGACTAATTGGCCAAAAGCTGATTTTAGATCGGTTTGTTTGTAGGCGCCTTCAAAATTCTTCAAAACTTCGGTTTCAAATTCAGAAATTTGTTGTTCCCGGAGTTCGCGGTTGACTTCTCTCATGGCAACAGCGATATTTTCGCCGACGTAGTCTTTAACCTTGGCGTGGATTTCCTCGAAAATATCCTGCTCTTCGCGGATTTCTTCGGCAACAATTTTTTTCTTCGCCTCGGCAATTTTTTTCTGAATATCGAGAAGCGGGATAATTGATTTTTGAGCCAGAGCGATCGCTTCGATAATTTTTTCCTCGGAAATCTCTTTGGCAGACGTTTCAATCATCATTACCCGATCATTGGTAGCGGCGATCGTCAGATCGAGATCGGAGTCCTTAAGTTTCGAGTTTTTCGGATTGACAATCAATTGCCCGTCAATTAGACCAACTCGACAACCGGCGATCGGTCCGACAAAAGGGGCTGTCGTTTGTAAGAGCGCTGCCGAAGCGGCAAAGATCGAGATCATATCAGGATCATTCTCGCCGTCGTAGGAAAGGACGGTAATTACCACTTGAATATCATTTCGAAAACTTTTCGGGAAAAGCGGTCGGAGAGGACGATCGATTAAACGACAGGTTAGGATCGCTTGTTCAGAAGGTCGCCCCTCACGCTTGATAAAACGACTGCCGGAGATCTTTCCGGCGGCATAAAAGCGCTCTTCGTAGTCAACCAGAAGCGGGAAAAAATCAACACCTTCGCGCGGTTGTTCGGCAACAACCGCTGTCGCCAAAACAACTGTATCGCCAACTCGAACCATTACCGAGCCGTCGGCCTGTTCTGCCATCTTCCCGACTTCGATTGTCATTTTCTCACCAAAAAAATCAGCTTCAAACGAGCGGACTTTCTCTGAAAGATCCATAAATTCTCCTTTAAGGAGAGGGAGTGGGAAGCTAGTTTCCCCAGAAGCTACCTGACTCCATCTCCTTATATTTAATAAATTGTAAATTATTTCCGCAGACCGAGATCTTTAATTAATTTTTGATACTTCTCGTCCTGGGTTTTTCGAAGATAGTTTAAAAGCCGTCGGCGTTTGCCGACCATCTTCAATAACCCCATCCGGGAATCAAAGTCTTTTTTATGATCCTTGAGATGACCGGTCAGATCGGCAATCTTTTTTGTTAAAACCGCAATCTGGACCTCGGTCGATCCGGTGTCCTCTTTGTGAATCTGATATTTTTTAATTAAATCACCTTTTGCCATTTGAAGTTTCTTGAAAATGAATTATCAATCTGACTCGATATTAGCAAAATCCCAATCCTTTTGCAAGAGTAGCTGTATAGTATGGTCGGTTGTTTTAGATCCGTATCATTTAAAATGTATTAAGATATTGCCGGATTGACAATCTACCGGCCTACTACTCGCCGTTAATTTTGCGTTCTTAATTCATTATTTATAATTCTTAATTCGATTGTCCTTCTACTTTTGTCGGCGGCGGCGTTTTAGAACCTTTTCCGAGGCAAGAATTTTCTCCAGAGCAACGGCGGCGTTGGTGAAGGAAACTTCATCTTTTGCCTCCGAAAGCGATTTCTTCGCCCGCTCGCGAGCTTCAATAATTTTCAGTTCTTCAAGCTCCTCGGCATACTGGGCGCCGTCAGCAACAATATTCATCTGATTGTTGGCAATCTTAACGATCCCGCCGTCAGTTGCCAGATAATGTTCCTTGCCACCCTCTTTTAGAATAATTTCTCCCGGGCAAAGCAGAGCGACTAACGGCTGGTGGTTGGCAAGAACACCGATCTGACCATTTGCAGTCGGCAAGATCGCTTCGTCAACCTCCCCCTCATATTTAATCCCCTCCGGAGAAATTAATTTTAGGGAAAATTTCATTTCTTAATTTTTTTAATGCTCTCAATATTGCCCTTCATATAGAAATCCTGTTCGCTAAAGTCATCGAGTTTACCATCGAGGATCTCTTTGAAACCGGCGATCGTTTCTTTAAGCGGAACATACTCGCCTTTAAAACTGGAGAAAACTTCGGCGACAAAGAACGGTTGTGAAAGAAATCGCTGAATTTTTCGCGCTCGAGTGACGGTAATTTTATCATCATCGGAGAGCTCTTCCATTCCGAGGATGGCGATAATATCTTGCAAATCTTTGTAGCGCTGAAGGACTTTCTGGACACCGCGAGCAACTTCATAATGCTCCTCGCCGACGATCAATGGATCAAGAATCGTCGAAGTCGAAGCCAACGGATCAACCGCCGGATAAATACCAAGCTCCGAAAGCGATCGATCCAAAACAATCGTCGAATCTAGGTGGGAGAAGGTTGTCGCTGGTGCCGGGTCGGTTAGATCGTCAGCCGGCACATAGACTGCCTGGACCGAAGTTACTGATCCCTTGGTTGTTGAGGCAATCCGCTCTTGAAGTTCACCCATTTCGTTAGCAAGCGTTGGTTGATAACCAACGGCCGAGGGCATTCGACCAAGAAGAGTCGAAACCTCGGACCCGGCCTGTGTAAAGCGGAAAATATTGTCGATAAAGAGAAGAACGTCTTTCCCTTGGTCGCGGAAATATTCAGCTAAAGTCAGGCCGGTTAGTCCAACCCGCATTCTCGCTCCCGGCGGTTCATTCATCTGACCGAAAACGAGAGCGGTTTTCTTCAAAACTCCCGAACCTTTCATTTCATGGTAGAGATCATTTCCTTCGCGGGTTCGTTCGCCGACACCGGCAAAAACCGAATAACCACCATGTTCCGAAGCAATATTACGAATCAGCTCGGTAATTAAAACCGTTTTTCCGACACCGGCACCACCGAAAAGACCGACTTTGCCACCCTTGGTAATCGGGGCGATTAAATCGATAACTTTAATCCCGGTCTCAAAGATCTCGGTTTTTGTCTCTTGGTCGGAAAACTTCGGCGCTTGTCGATGAATAGGATAGACACCGGCTTTTGTTTTAACCACCCCCAAATTATCTATTGGCTGGCCGGTAACATCGATCATTCGTCCAAGGACTTCTTCGCCGACAGGAACAGTAATCGGAGCCCCGGTGTTTACAACCTTCATGCCGCGTGACAAACCCTCGGTCGAACTCATCGCCACCGTTCGGACAGTCGTATCGTTTAAATGTTGCTGAACTTCAAGCACCAGGTCGCCGACTTTCAGCGCGTCGTAGATTTTTGGCAGTTGACCTTCAAATTCGACATCGATAACGGCGCCGATAATCTGGCTAATGATTCCTTTTGGGGTTTCTTCTTTTTCTGACATTATAACTCCATCTTTTTATTATATAATTAATCTTGCAAAGCTTCGGCGCCGGCAGAAATCTCGGCAATCTCACGAGTAATCGTGTCCTGGCGAATACTATTATAAGTTAGCTGTAAATCTTCGATCAACTCGCCGGCATTGTCGGTTGCGTTTTTCATTGCCACCATTCGAGAGCTATGCTCGGACGCATTCGCTTCAAGGATCGCTCCGAAAATTTGCACTCGAACAAATTGATTCAATATTCGCTCTAAAATCGTGTCCGGATCCGGCTCGAAAAGATATTCCTGCTTCTCGTCTGACAACTCAACCCCTTCCCAAAGTTCGGGAATATCAATGTGCTCTCGAGTTATCGGCAGAAGTTGTTTTAAGACCGGTGTTTGTTTGAGTGAAGACTCGAAATGAGAGTAGACAAGAACAATCCGATCGAACTTCTCTCCAAGGTAACTGTCGATAATTAATTTGGCAACCGGTTGAATTTCCTCAAATTCAACATTTTTCCCAAACCCGCTAAATTCGGCGATCAATTCCCCGTTAGGTAGTTTTTTGATCTGTTGGCTCCCTCGCTGACCAATAGTAATCAGATCGAGATCGGCGATAACACCGGTTTTGACGCCGATGCCGTTCTCGCCTTTGATGAATTTGATTGCTTTGGCGATAATACTCGAATTGTAGCTTCCACAAAGACCGCGATCGGAAGTGATAATTACTAAACCGACCCGCTTGACCGATCTGGATTGGAGTAGCGGATGACTTTCGGGCGAAGTCGCTCGAGCAATCATTTCAAGCGTATTCCAGGAATTCTGAATGTAGCTTCGAGTAGCGGTGATCGTTTTGACTGCTTTTTGCATCTTAACCGAAGCGACCATTTCCATCGCTTTGGTAATCTGACGGGTGCTTTTGACCGATTTTATTCGTCGGCGATACTGTTGTGTGCTTGGCATATTTTATTATTTCACCTTGTCAAGTCCCCTCTGGGTTGACTTTTTAGCTTTAACTGCTATAATTTCTAGCTTGAAGGACGGGGGGTGAAATCCATGGTCCTTCAAACGTTTTTTAGCCTCCTGATTTACTGGGGGATGATCGCTCTTCCCTGCTCTCTGGCCTACCACTTGGTCGGCCAGGAAGCGGGGCTGATCACAGTCGTCGTCGTCGGGGCGATCGCCCTGGCGGCCAGCGACTGGCTGGAAACGAGGCTGAAGTTCGGCTTCGTTCGGCTTACCGCCATGCTCAGCTCTCTCTGGCCCCGCTAGAGAGAGTTTTTCTTTTACTTCTTTTCTTCCTCTTCAACTACCGGTTCGGCTTTGATATTTTTTTTCAAAAACTCAACAAAACTCTTCTCACTTTTCTCGGTAAGTTCACCACTTTTTTTGACCTCTGCAAGCTCGTCTTTGAGCTGACTGCGGGCGAAAACCAGAAGATCTTCAACTTGCTGGCTCAATTCTTCAACCGGCAAATTATCAAAATAACCGTTAACTGCGCCATAGAGGATCAGTACTTGCTCCTCGACCGGCCAAGGTTTGTATTGCGGTTGCTTTAGAACCTCGGTTAAGCGACGACCTCTCTCTAATTGATTTTTTGTCGCCTCGTCGAGATCGGAAGAAAATTGGGCAAAGGCTTCGAGTTCTCGAAATTGCGCCAGATCGAGCCTGATTTTACCGGCAACTTTTTTCATCGCTTTGATCTGGGCATTGCCGCCGACCCGAGAAACTGAGAGCCCGACATTAACCGCCGGTCGCTGTCCTTTGTAAAAAAGATCGGATTCGAGATAAATTTGACCGTCGGTAATTGAAATAACATTAGTCGGGATATAAGCGGAGACATCGCCAGCTTGAGTTTCAATAATTGGCAAAGCGGTTATTGAACCACCGCCAAAGTCACGGTTTAATTTTGCCGAGCGCTCTAAAAGTCGTGAATGAAGATAAAAAACGTCGCCCGGATAAGCTTCCCGTCCCGGCGGCCGGCGAAGCAGAAGTGAAATCTGTCGATAAGCCCAAGCATGCTTTGAGAGATCGTCGTAGGCAATGAGAACATCTTTCCCTTCCGCCATAAAATATTCGGCAATTGCCACACCGGCATAGGGTGCTAGATACCAAAGCGGAGCCGGTGCAGAAGCGCCGGCGACAACGATGATCGTTCGCTCCATCGCCCCTTCTTCTTCGAGTTTGGCAACCAGCTTGGCAACTTTCGACTCCTTTTGACCGATCGCCACGTAAATCGAAATAATATCGGACTTTTTTTGATTAATAATCGTGTCAACAACAATTGCCGTCTTACCAGTCCCCCGATCGCCGATAATCAACTCTCGCTGTCCGCGGCCGATTGGAATCATCGAATCGATCGCTTTAATTCCGGTTTGAACCGGCTCGGAAACCGATTCTCGAGTAATTACTCCGGGGGCAATTACTTCGGTTGGCATCATTTTTTCTGATTTGATCTCACCCTTGCCATCAATTGGCTCGCCAAGCGGGTTAATAACTCGTCCTAAAAACTTCTCGCTTGCCGGAACTTCCATCACCCGACCGGTAGTTTTTACCTGATCGCCAGCAGAGAGTGTTTGATATTCGCCAAAAATTATCGCTCCGACCGAACTTTCCTCAAGGTTTAGAACCATCCCAAAGATCGACTCGCCAGAAGAGCTAACCAGCTCAATGATTTCTCCTAGTTTTGCCTCTTTCAAGCCGGAGATTTTTGCGATTCCGTCACCAATTTCGGTGATCCGGCCAGAAAGCTCATTTTTCAGATCGTTCTTTAAACCAAAAATTTCTCTTTTTAACTCATCAATGATCGTCTTCGCCATATATTCTCCTAATATTTATTTTTTGATAGTTCTCTTTTCAAATTATTTAGCCGTTCTCTGATTGTTCCCGAAATTATCCGATCACCAAAACTAATTTGCAGTCCGCCCAAAATCTTTGGGTCGATTATGTTCTCGATCTCAACTTTGTGGTACCGACCAAGAGTTTTGATTTTTTCAATAATTTGTGAATTCTCCTCTCCCGATAACAGACGGGTTGAAGTAACTTTGGCAACGACCTCACCTCGGGTTTCAAGCTGTCGGTCAATTTCTGAAAAAATCTCCGGTAGCATTCGAACTTTATTTTTTCGTTTTAACCAATTAAATAATCCGGTAGCCGCTTTTTTTTCGCCGCCTGTTTCCATAATTTCAATTGTTGCTCCAGCAATATTTTTGGCGGCAACTTTCATCTTAAAGTTCCCTTAAAATATTTTTCACCAATTTCTGATCGTCGGTAGTTTCCAATTTCTTCTCGGCAATTTTTTCAAAAGCCAAAGTAATCAATTCGGCGGCTTCGGTTCTGATTTCGATTTTTGCTCGGTTTTTACTTTCTTCAATTTCTTTGAGCGCTTTTGTTTTTTGATCGGAAGCTTTTTTGTTGGCGACTTCAATAATTTTCAGACTCTCCTCTTCGGCGCTCTTTTTGGCGTCAGCAATCAGTTTTTTTGCTTCAATTTGAGCTTCGACCAATGTCGCTTGGTTTCGCGCTTCAGTGTTTTTAAGATCATTTTCGATCTTTTCGGCATCTTTAAGACTTTGTTTAATCTTTTCGCTTCGCTTATCAAGCATCGAAACCAGCGGTCCGAAGAGAAATTTTTTCAATATTAACAAGAGGATGACAAAATTAATCACTTGAGCGATTAATAACCGACCGTCAATTCCCAATGAATGTAGCGCCTCCATCTTTGACTCCTAAATTATCTTTTGGATTGATCGCGCCAAAAAATCAGCGCGACTTAATCCAAGTATAATTTGGACTAAACAAATTTAACAATCAGGGCAACGACCAGCGCGTAGATAGCAATCGCTTCCGAGAAAGCCAAGGCCAAAATCATACTTGTTTGGACTTTTCCGGCAGCTTCCGGATTTCGACCGATCGCTTCAAGGCCCTTGCTACCGATCATCGCGATTGCGATTGACGGAGCGGCAGCACCGATTGCGATTGCGCCGGCAGCGGCAAAAATCTGGGCAACTTCTTTTTCCATGCTTACTCCTTAACTTATTGGATTATTTATTTGTTTTGAATCAATATTTTCCGAGTGTTCTTCCTGATGGTGATCGGTGATTGCCATTTTTGTAAAGACTAATGTCAACATTGTAAAGACCAGTGCTTGAACAATGCCGACAAAAAGTTCCAGAAAGAAAAACGGTAGCGGGGCAATGTAGGGAACGAGAAAAGCAACAACCGTTAGAAGAACCTCGCCGGCAAAAATATTGCCAAAAAGTCGAAAAGAGAAAGAGACCATTTTGGAAATTTCCGAAATCAATTCTAAAATACCGACAAAAAAATCGATCGGTCCATGAAAATTAATGAATTTTCCGGCATATTTGAAAAAACCGATAGTGATGATCCCAAAAATCTGAACCGAAAAAACGGAAATGACCGCCAACGCCAAAGTGGTGTTCAGATCGGCATTACCGCCACGCAAAAGCGGGACAAAGACCTGATGACCTTCGTGAACTTCATGGAAACCGATCGTTCCGACACCGGGGATCAAACCAAGCCAATTGGTGACAACGATAAAAATAAAAAAAGTCGCTACGAGCGAGAAAACTCGCCGAGCGGCCTTTTTTTCACCGATAATTTCTTCGGTTAGATTTAGGAGATATTCGATTATCATTTCAAAAAAGTTTTGGATTCCTTTGGGGGTCAGATCTGGTTTTCGACCGGCAAAAAAAACTAAAATCAAAATCAAAATAATCCCCACCCAAGTCATCAAAAGCGAATTGGTGATTGGAAATCCGGCGATTTCGCCGATTTTTTCCGCCGCGAGTGAAATCTCCATTTATAAATCCTTGGCCTGTTTAATTGATTCTTTAACAATTTTTCGCAAATACAGGAAACTTAAGATCGCCGCCAAAAGAATACCTAGGAGAAAGATCTTTGGTGAGCTTTGATACTGCCGATCGAGATAACGGCCCAAAAGACCAAGACCGACCAGCGGCAAAGCAACGGCAAAGCCGATCTGCCCAAAGAGCGATAGTGAAAAAAGTAGCGCTTTCTTCAAGATAATGTAATTTAAACAAGAAAGGAAAATTTCCTTTCACTTGTTAAAGCTAGCAAAAACTCTGTCTTCGGTCAAGGGAACTCTGGATTGACAGAGATTGTTCGCTTGGCTACTAACCACCGGGCTGATCCTTGCTTTTGTTTTAATTGTTTGATAACTAATAATTAACAGCCCCCCCACAGTAAGAAGCAGGGGGGGAGGCGAATGGCTCATCCGAGCCGTTCAGAAAGGAGTTGGTCGTTATGATTGCCGTAGCGACGATCGCCGTTGTCACCAACTAGCATACACGAGCATCCTGGGGGTCGTGGCGCGAGACGCAACCCAGGTTTTGTCTCGTACTACCAAACCTCCAAAGCTAGCCCCTGCGGGGCCTCGGATTAGGATCCCGAGGAAAGGTGACTCCTAGCCGTACCGACTGGCCCGTCTCTCCGAGACGGGCCTCACTCTTTTAGATCTTATGCTCTGATTTAATTTTGATAGTTAGTTTGATAGTCTCAAAGCAGTTGAATAACAAAACGGCTCTAATATTTAGTGCTTTAGTCCATATTTTTAGCACACCGGGGGTATCTCTTTAAAACCCTCCTGAAACATTCGAGGTGATTTTTTTATATTGAATACTCTAGACTTCATCATTCTCAATTCATAACTCATTATTCATATCTCTCCCAAAAAGACGGCGAGCCCCGCCGCGCTAACGCGCAACGAGGCTCGGATTGATTGGGCGACCGGCAACGGTAGCCCTGTGTGTACGCTCGCCCTTCCTAAGCCTCCTCTTAGAGGCAAGGTAGACGTGATTCGGGCAGAAATACTTACTCCCCGCCCGAATAGCGCAGGTAGTGCAGATAAGCATCCCGCACTCTGCGCATTCGCGCTGTTCCCCGCGCGGGGAACAATTGCATCTCATTTTCATCCCTCAACCCTCCTTTCGTTTTGGGATTTTTGAGAGGCAACTAAAGATAAATCTATTAGCTTCAATTGTCTCGCAAAAAAGTTGCTGTGTGGCGGCCGTTACCGACCGCCACACGGATACATTGGCTCTAGCCTTTCCCCGCCGATCCCCTCCACGAAGGAGAGGGGGCGGGGAAAGTCATGATCGGGTTGCCATTAGCAAACCCGCCACCCCCCTTTTAAAAAACAAAATCCCGCCATACCAGCGGGGCCGATGTAAACTAATAACATTGCACGCTTAAAAGCTTACATCAGCCTCCCTTGATCGGATTTAATAAACATACGAAATTTCATAACGAGTAATACTATACGCTTGCCCAATCCTCCTGTCAAGAGCCAGTGTCTTGACGGCAAAAACAATAATTATCGATACCATTGTAATATATAGTTGATGTGCAATAGAAAACCGGCAAAAGAAAGTCGGCAAAATTAAAAATCTAGCTACAAAAAGGTTCACTTTTAATGCGACCGCATTGAAAGTGAACCTTTTAGCTTCAGTTTCTTTGCTCTACTGTCCTAGGAATTTTTTTAACAATAATATAGCTTCCCTTGAATTAAAAACTACTTCTCGCTCTCGTTTCCGCCACCAGGTCAGCTGGCGGCGTGCATAGTGATGTTCGGCATTTTGGAATTCAGTCAACAATCGCTTATACTTCTCACCCTGGCACTCAATATTAAAGTCATTATTAAGCAAATATTCGGTTACTAGGCGACAATCAAGCCCTAGAGAGATCAGCCAGCGGTTGTCAACTCCGCTTTTAAGCAAGCCGGCGACTTCTCCGAACAATCCGGCGGCAAAGCGCTCGCAAGCCCGTTGATCGATTCGTCGGTAAAGCTCACTTCGCTCCGGCTCAAGGGCTAGAACTAGACGTTGATATTTCGGTTCCCTCCTTACCCCGCATTCACCGGACAAAGCCTTTTCTGTCGCCCGAAGCAAACGATAAGGGTTATCTTGATCGATACCTTTTGCCGTTTTCGGATCAATTGATTTTAATATTTCAAATAATTTTGATCTGTCCATCGCTTCCAATTCTTTTCGAGAATAATTGGTATCGACCTCTTCGACAGATTCAATCTGATAACCTTCAATCAGAGCACTAACATAAAGTCCGGTGCCGCCGACAATGATCGGTAATTTCCCTCGACTAACAATATCGACAATCGCGATCTCTGCTAATTCCAACCAATCAAAAAGAGTGAACCGCTTCTCCGGTTGGCAAATATCGATCAGCCATTGGGGGGTACAATTAATATATCGCCGACATTTTTTTAAATATTGAAGATCCTTTTTCTTTGCCAAAGGTAAATTATCAGTCGCTTTCCCTTCTTTGCCACTGACGATATCGAGTCCGCGATAAACTTGCCGCGAATCAGCAGAGATAATTTCGCCGTCAAAACGTTTTGCCAGTTTAATTCCAAGCGCCGTTTTGCCGGAACCAGTTGGTCCAATAAGAGCAATAATTTTTTTTCGGCTTTTAATCATAATTTAGACAATACCGACTACCATTAACCAAGTATTATCCCAAAAAAACATCAAAAAAGCAATCCGACTTGCACAAGAAGGAGCTTTTTAATAATATTGATTATGCAATGATTGAGCTTAAAAAAATCTCCAAGAAATTTAACCGCCAAGCGGTTATTAAAAACCTTTCTTTTAAATTAAAGCGAGGCGAGGTTTTGGGTTTTCTGGGACCGAACGGTGCCGGAAAAACAACAACTTTGAAAATGATCACCGGTCTAGTCGGCGCCGATCGGGGAACGATCGAGATTGCCGGTTTGGATAGCCGCGACCTAAAGAGTCGGCAACACTTGGGGTACATGCCGGAGGACCCTTATTTTTACGAATACTTGAATGGTCGAGAATTTCTTATTTTTATCGCCGAACTTCAAAAACTTGAAAAAACCAAACGGCGAAAAGAAGCCGATCGCTTGCTCCAACTTGTCGGTCTTGGCAAAGAAATGCGAAAACCGATTCGCGATTATTCCAAAGGAATGCGTCAGCGTCTCGGAATTGCCCAGGCGCTTGTCGGCAATCCGGAGATTTTACTTCTTGACGAACCGCTCGATGGTCTCGATCCGATCGGCCGACAAGAAGTCAAAGAGATTCTCTTAAAAGAAAAGAAAAAAGGTAAAACGATTCTCATCTCAAGCCATATCTTGGCTGATATTGAAGAATTGGCCGATAGAATCGCCATCGTTAACCACGGACAGATCATTGCCATTGATCCGATCAAAAAATTTATTAACAAAAAGCAGAGTTTGGAAAAAACCTTTGTCGAAATTATTAATCGGGACGATAAAAAGTAATGTCGGCCATCTTTTCAATCGCAAAAAATACCTTTAAAGAGACTCTCCGAAGCCGGATTTTTTATGCAATTTTAGCCCTGGCGGTCATCGCTCTCTTTGGAACAACGATTTTTGCTTCACTCTCTCTCGGTCAGGAAGCGAAAATTGTTACCGATTTCGGGCTTGCCGGGATATATCTTTTTTCGATTATCATTTCGATTTTTCTCGGGGCAAATCTAATTTACAAAGAGATCGAACAACGAACCATCTATATTATTCTTTCAAAAGCGATTACTAAAACCGAGTTTATTGTCGGTAAGTTTTTCGGGCTCTCGGCAACGCTTTTGGTCGCTAATTTGATTATGGCGGCTGTCTATCTACCAATCGTTTGGTATTTCTCCGGCAGTTTCTCGTGGATCGCTCTTTTGGCAATCGGCATGCAATTTTTAGAGACTTTGATTTTCATCGCCTTGGCGACTCTTTTTTCAACTTTTACCTCACCGGTTGCCGGTTCAGTTTACACTTTACTGGTCTTTGTAATCGGTCATTCAACCGGAATCCTGCCGAAATATGCCGAAAAAACCAGTCCGATAATTGAAAAGCTATATCTTGCGGTCTATTACATTTTCCCGAATTTAGAGAAGTTTAATATCCGGCTCGAAGCGGCCAATGGTCTCTCGGTTCCGCCAATGTTGATTTTCTTTGCCGGTGCTTATGGCTTAATTTTTATTGCTCTCTTTTTAATGATCGCCGCCGTTGCCCTAACCGCTCAAGATTTATAATGAAACGAAAAATATTTATAATTTTGGGTGTAATATTTTCTCTGGCTGGCGTTTTTGTTTTTCAATATTTTTATGATCAGGAGGCGAGAAGTTTTGCCGCCAAGAAAGATCAGCAACCGCTGGTTGTTAATGAATCGACACTTAAAGATTTCAATTTTGGTCTGCAAGCCTTTTTAGCCGATTACTTTTGGCTCCAAGCGATTCAATACTACGGCGGTTGGCGCGACGATCAGAATTTTGAGAAACTGACCGATTATTTAAATTTAACGACCGAACTTGACCCGCATTTCAGTTATCCTTATGCCTTTGCCGCTCTGATTCTCCCGAACGAAGGACAAGAAGCCGGTTATGCAATCGCCGAAAAAGGAGTCGAGCGGAAAATCAAAGACTGGCATATTCCTTATTATCTGGCGATGGCCGAGTTTTTATATCGGAAAGATAAAACGGCTGCCGCTCGATATTTTGATCTCGCGGCAACTACCGAGGGAGCACCGGCGAGTGCTCAATATGTTTCGGCCGCTTTCGGTTCTCGACCGGATAATCGGCAAACGGTGATTGCTATTTGGCAGACAATTTACGAGACTTCAACCGATGAAATCGCCAAAGGACGGGCAGAAAAATATCTGGTTCATTTCGAAATTATGAATTTGCTCGATCGGGCAAGTGTTGAATTCAAAAAACGCTCCGGGGCTTTCCCGAAGGTTCCCGAAGATCTTGTTAAAGCAAACATCTTAAAAGCCCTACCAACCGACCCCTTCGGCTTCGAGTTTAAATTCGGTGAGGACGGGATTGTGGTGATTAAAAATAATAAATAAAAACTCCGGAGTCAGTTAGACCGACTCCGGGACGATAATCTCTCGAGAATCGGCGACAAAGGTTTGAGCAAAGAGCTCTTCTCGACCAATGACCACGACAATCGTTCGGTCGAGATCTCCCTTAAAGACATAGGGAGTGAAACCGAGAAGTCGAAGCCTCATCGGCATTTTCTCGATACTTTCGCCCTCGACCCAAAAATCAAACCCCGCTTCCCAGCAAGGCAAAGTCGAGAAAGCGGCGAGGACTCCCGGGCCTTTGATATTGGACAAACAAGGATCGTCCCGAAAGTAAACGACCTCGCCGACGTAACCCTGAACTCCACCAAAGTGGTTTAGAAGCCTGTCACCGACCAATCTAACTCGGATCATTCTTCTTCCCCCTTGGGATCTCCACTCAATATAGATTATATAATCTTAAAAAGTTTTTTCTGTCAATCAAAAAAGTTACAAAACTCACCTTTTTTCTAAAAAACTCTTGGTGGGCGGGAGAGGAATCGAACCTCCACGCCTTGCGGCACATGCTCCTAAGGCATGCGTGTATACCAATTTCACCACCCGCCCACGCTACAAAGTAATTTTGTCTTTGAATTTTTCAAAGGTCTTATCGCCGATGCCTTTAATATTTTTAATCTCTTCGAGCGTTTTGAAACCGCCATTTGCTGTCCGGTAATCAATAATTCGTTGGGCATAAACCGGACCGATTCCCGGCAAAGAATCAAGCTCCGAGAGAGTGGCAGAATTAATATTGACAGTACCGGAGACAGTCGATGCACCGGCGACTTTACCGCTGGATTTTGTCGTTTCTGTCGATGCGGTTGCTTGAGTCGCCCGAATGTCGGCTAAGCTTTTTTCCAACTCACCAATCTTGGTTTTCAAGGTTTCATTTTCAGCCGTTAACTGATTTATCTTTTCCTGATCAGCGGTTTGAGTTTCTAACTGATCATTGTTTTTTGACTCCGCCGACTGCAGATTTATGCGGTAAGCCAAAAGCCCGCCGCCGGAAAGAATTACCAGTATCAAGACTGCTCCGATCAGAAAACGATATTTTTCGATCGCCGCCCCCATTGCCCCACCTCAATTATTCTAGATGAACCACTGAAAAGCGAGATTGAAGCTTCGATTTCAGAATCGGGTAAGAGTTTAAAGTCGGATCTTTTTTGATCGTTTTTTTCGCTTCTTCTCGGCTTTCCTCAAGAAGAAATATATCAGAAACCCACTCAAGTCTCAAGCTGGAAAAACCGGATTGTTCTTGACCGAAAATCTCTCCCGGTCCGCGATTTTTTAAATCTATCTCCGCTAATTTAAAACCGGATGAAAAACGCTCCAGAGACTGCAGTCGGTCCTTAATTTTCGGATCGCGGCTCTCGGTCATCAAAAAACAAAACGCTTGGTGATCGCTTCTTAAAACTCGACCGCGAAACTGGTGAAGCTGGGCTAGACCGAAACGCTCGGCTGATTCGATCATTATCACCGTCGCATTTGGGACGTTGACTCCGACCTCGACCACCGAGGTACTGACCAAAATATCGATTTCCCCATTGTTAAAACTCTCGATCGCCGCCTGTTTTTCTTTCGGCTTTAATTTCCCGTGAATTAAGCCGATTCGAAATTCCGGAAAAACCGATTCTTTCAGTTTTTTGTATTCGGCGAGAACTGATTTTTTGTCATCTTCGAAGAGACGATCGCTCTGCTGACTGCTCTCCTCAATTAGCGGACAAATGACGAATGCCTGTCGACCGGCTTTAATCTGGTCGCGAATTTTTTTGTAAGCCTCTTGTCGTTGCTTTTCCTCATAGAGCCGAGTCTCAACTTTTTTCCGTCCCGGGGGAAGTTCATCGATAATTGAGATATCAAGATTCCCGAAAAGCGTCAATTGAAGCGTTCTCGGTATCGGCGTTGCCGTCATACTCAAAAAGTGCGGGGTTAGTTTCTGATTTTTCTTGCCCGATAAAAAAACTTTTTCCTGAAGCTTTCGTCGCTGGTCAACACCGAAACGGTGCTGTTCATCAACAATTACCAAAGCAACATTATCGTATTTTATCGTATCTTGAATCAAAGCATGCGTTCCGATCAACAATTGGCAATCGGAAAAGTCACCGGTCTTTTTACCGTCGATTTCTTTTCGACTACCGGTGACCAAGCCGATTTTTAATTTTGAGAATATTGGCAGCTCTTTTAGGGTTTGATGATGCTGGAAAGCCAAAATCTCCGTCGGCGCCATCAAAATCGCCTGAAAGCCGGCTTGGATCGCGACATAGATAGCCATCGCCCCGACGACTGTCTTCCCACTGCCGACATCACCGTTTAAGAGTCTGTTCATCGGCCGACCGGTTTTAAGGTCCAAAATAATCTGCCAAGCGGCCTTTTTTTGAGCCTCGGTCAATTTAAATTTCAATTGGTCGGTAAATTGCTTTAAATCTTCGACCAGATGATCAATCAAAGGCGCTTTTTTGTTTCGGTTTTCAATCTTTATTCGTTCCGACTGCAACGCCTGAAGATAAAGCTCCTCAAAGACTAAACGCCGGCGAGCTTTCTCGGTATCGCCGATTATCTGCGGTTGGTGGATCAATTTTATCGTCCGGTCAATCGGCAATAAGTCGGCTGATTTAATTACTTCCGACGGCAAAAAATCTTCAATTTTTGAGCATAAACCGATTATTTGACCGACAAGCCGAGAAAGGTATTTTGAAGTTATGTTCGCCGTTTCCGGATAGATCGGAACGATCGTCGCCTTATTTGAAAAAAAAGGTGAAGCAAAACTTTTCAAGCCTGCCTGAAAATCATAACCAACTCGACCGAAAAAATAGAATTCCCTCCCCTCGATAAAATTCTTTGCCAAAAACGGTTGGTTAAAATAGACCACTTTCATCTGACCGCGATCATCGGAAACCAAAAAATCAATAATCGTCATTTGGCGACGAGGTGATTTTTTAATTGAAAGTTGACTTATTTCCCCACGAATAACCCCTATCTCACCAATCTTTAACGAAGAAATTGGTCGCGGGTGAAAATAATCAATGTAATTCCGCGGATAATGACGCAAAAGATCAGCCGGTGTAGCAATCGAGAGTCTTTTTAATCTTTCGGCTAATTTCGGACCGACCCCTTTTAGGTATTGGATATCAGAATACAAATTGATATTTGCCATAGTCATTTTAAGTTGTCGGCACTGTCGGGTCAGTTACCGGTGTTTCAACTGTTGGCGCTGGAGGCGGTACTGCTTCCGGCGGCGTAATTGTTGGTGCCACCGGTCCGGTGCCAACCAGAATTCGCGCCGGCCAAGGAACATAACGGCTTGTAAATGTCCGCTTGTGAAGCTCCTGACCGTTTCGAACAACCGAATAGACAAATGAAGCCGTTGCTCCATCATGAGCCCGCTCAACCTGTTTTTGCTCTCCGGTCGGTAAGGTATCGGTCGGTTCCAAAATCGGAGCTGGCGGTGGCGTGACCTCGGAAACTAGCGGATCGGAAATCGTAACTGTCCGGCCATCTTTCGTTCCATAAAAGTCAAAAGTAATTTTGTTCCCGGAAACTTTTGATTGAACCAAAATATAACCTGTTGTATCATTCTTAAATTTAAAATCGGGGGCCGGATCATAAATTGTCGCGTCCATTCCCACCGGCGGTTCATAGTAAGATACCCGGTAGCGGTGATTTTGTCGTTCAACAATCTCAAGACCGGAATTTAGAGCCGCTCTAAAAAGGGTTGTTGAAACCTGGCAGAGACCGCCGCCATATTCGGGAACAGTTCGGTTTTCTTTAATTACTAATTCCGGTAAAAATCCCGAGGAAGCATCAATCACCCCTAATTTATCAAGGGTCGAGAAAGTATCACCCGGCTTGATTAAGGAACCGTTCAATAGCCGAGCACCGACGGTAATATTGCTGACCCGATTAGTCGGTGATCCGCTGAAATTAGTTGTTCCACTACCGATGAGGTCGGTTAAACCGAGGGTCGAGAGCGTTTCGCTGGTAATTGATGGCTTCTGAATTTTTGTTTCAATCAATACCCGCGACGACGAAAGAGCTTGTCGATTTTTTTCTTGAATACGACCGATCAAGGCAACAACAATTCGGCTCAAGGTTGTTTCCTGATCGACGATAACTCCATCGCGGCTGGCGGTAGCGATTTCTACTTTTCCTCCTGACACCTTCAACATCGCGTCTTGAGAACCGATATCGATCGAGCTGGCGATAGTTTTAACTTGATCCCGAACTTTTTCGCGGTCAACGTCAACGATCAAAGAACCGTCTTTCGGTGTCGCTAATAGCCAATTACCCAAAGTATCAAGGTCAACCGGATAATTTTTATCGGCATAATACAGAGTTAACTCGCCACCGGCAAGAATCGCTTCTAAATCTGCTTTAGCGGTCTCCGCTTCATCGCGAGTTATCGAGGGATGTTTAGTTTCAACGATAATTGTTATCGGGTCAACTTTTAATTCCGAAAGCCGATTTTTAATCTCCGACAGTAGGCGCTCCTGATTAACCCGCACCCCGTCTTGACGATCTTCTAGAATTTGAACTTTACCGGAAACAATTTTTACTCCAAAATCCTTTTCTGGTTGATCGAGCTCGCTGGCGATCGAGGTAATTTTATCGCCAAGAGCGATATCATTGACCTGATAAATCGAAACGATTTTATTTTTTCTGAAAATTAGTTTTACACGCGACCAGTAGTCGGCAAAAGAATTTCCTCGGCTAAATTCATATGCCCGTTTTGCAGTAGCCAAAAAATCGTAGTTGGTCGAAATCTCCGTTGGCGAAAGCTCATACTTTTTTTGATCACTTAAAAGTTCGATTTTTTGATTGAGGAAGAGATCACTCTTGTCCTTTACCAATGTGCTTGCCTGATCAATTGATAAACCGGAGAGGCTAGTTCCACCCAGATATACCCCCGGGTAAATTCTCTCTCGATAAATTAAACTGAAAATCGAGAAACAAATAACAACTAGAAATACTGACGATAGCAAAAAAATCGCCAGTATCTTGAGCCATTTTATGACCTTTTTATTGACAACCAATCTGAATTGATAGTTTTTTATTTTAGCCATCGTTTTTGACAATACAACAAAATTGGGTTTTTTTCCAGCTCAACCGCTTGATATTATTTCGAAAAAGTGCAATTTTATTAAAAAATGATAAATGAAATAAGGAGTTAAATGATTGGAGAAAATGACCGAACAGAAGGGAAAGACGTCGGGGAGGAAATTCCAATGACCGAAAGTTTTTATGAAAGCTATCTGACTCTAACCAGAAACGCTTTAGGTGATTTTGAACAAAAATTATCAGCTGCCGGTGATGACAAGAGACAAATTATCGAGGCTTGCCGTAGTATTGAGGAAGGACCATTTATAACTTTGGCAAATGAATTAAAATTGCGGGGCGAAGCGACCGAAGCAAGAACGATCGCTTTGTTTGTCTCTGATTCGAGAAAACGGCTAGAACTACTACCAGAAGTCAAAAAAATCATTGAAGAAGGATCCATCGGTCAGTAAAAGGCTTACCCGACCATCTGCCAAACAAGAACGAAGTCAAAAAAGATAAAAAAGACGAAACTGATCCAGCCAATAGAATTACTCCAAAAACGATTGGTATATTTGCCCATAATTTTTTTATCGTTGGAAACCCGGAGAAGAAAAAAGACTAAAAATGGAATTAAGAAACCATTTAAGGCTTGCGATAAAACCATTATATAGATGGCATTAAAATTTGAAGCGGCGAGCGCTGTCCCGATCACCATTGACAACAGGACAATTCCATAAAAACCTTGGGCTTTCCATTGCTCTTTTTCCAAACTGCCGCCCCATTTAAAAGTATCGCTGACAGTATAGGCGGTTGAAGCGGCCAAAACCGGGATTGCCAACGCTCCTGAACCCAAAATTCCTATTGAGAATAGGAGAAAAGCCGAATCGCCGGCGAGTGGCCGGAGCGAGGCCGCCGCTTCATAAGCCGATTCAATCATTTTGTTCTGACCGAAAAAAACCGCCGCCGCCGAAACGATAATGAAGAAGGTAATGATCTGGCACCAAAACATTCCGGAGATTGTTCCAGCGGTTTCATCATCGAGATCTTTTATCGTCTTATGGTCTTCAATCTCTTCGGTTGTTTGCCAAAATATTAAATATGGGGAAACTGTTGTTCCAATAATTGCTACTGCCAACAATGCTTTGTCTTTGGTTAAAAATTGCAAATTTGGGACAACAGTATCCCGAAGCGCGCTCACCCAGTGAGCGTCAACCATAAACGAGGAAATAATATAAAGCAAAAAAACCGGGGTGATGAAAAGAAGATAGCGGCTGACAATTTTGTAACCTTTACTTAAAAGCAACCAGAGTAAAACCAACCCGAAAAGGAGAACCCAGTAGACTTTGTCGATCCCCGAAATCAAATAAGCAACTTCGCTCATACCGGCAAGATCGGCGGAAATGGTGGCAATGTTACAAATCAAAACAATCATTGCCGCGAAAGTCGCCCAACGAAGACCAAATTTTTCAGCAATCACTCGATTTAGCCCCCGCTTGGTAACAACACCGACTCGAGCTGACATTTCCTCGATTACCGCCAAAAAAGGAAGAGCCGCCAACATCGTCCACAAAAGTCCGGTTCCGGCGACAGCGCCGGCTTGAGTATAGGTAACTATTCCCGAAGGATCGTTATCGGCGCTTCCGGTAATGATCCCGGCCTTGCGGATTCGGAAATAATCAAAAACCGACCGCCGTCTCTTGTGCGGTCGCGTAGTCATCTGTTTATTTAACCACACCTGCCCTCCTAATATTCTCAAAAAAAATTAGCCAATCTTCAATTCCAAGCTCTTGTGCCCGAATATTTTCCAAAAACCCGCTCTTTTTAATTATAGCAATAATTTTCGGACGCGCAATTTGAAAACCGGCCGACAGATTGTTAGCCAAAGTTTTCCTTCTGCTGGCAAAACCGACTCTCGCCAAACGGAAAAATTCTTTTTCAGTTTCAGAATCAAATCGGCTTTTAATTTCGGTAATTTTAATGATCGCCGAATTAACCTTCGGCACCGGCCAAAATGAATTTTTTGACACTTTCTCAATAATTCTTGGCCAACCGAAGTACTGGACTGAAAGTGATAGCAAACTCATTTTTCCGGCCGGAGCGACAATTCTTTCGGCTACTTCCTGCTGAATCAAAAGAACAATCAATTTTGGTTTTTTGGGCGCTTCAAGGAGCAGTCTTAAAAGTTTTGAAGTTATCGAATAAGGAATGTTGGCGACAACTTTGAAATCGGAACTCAAAAATTCCTCTTTAAATTTAAGACTATCGACAACCGAGATCGCGTCGCCAAGAATTAATTTTAAATTATCATTTTGGAATTTCTTTTTTAAATACCCGAGAAAATCACGGTCGGCCTCGATCGCAACCACCTCCCCACCGGCGACAAGTAATCTTCCGGTCAGAACGCCGAGTCCCGGCCCGATTTCCAAAATCGATTCGCCCGTGTTTATTTCTGCGCTCTCAATAATTTTTTTCAAAGCCGAATCGTCAACTAAAAAATTCTGGCTAAAGGATTTTTTCGCTCGAGCATTGATTTTTGATAACTCGATTTTAATTTCTTCCGAATTCATCTCGATTTTTTAATTTTAAATTTTAAATTTTAAATTGAAAATTGATATACTCCCTACCATCTCCAAGATTGTCCATGAGTTAGCGCCCAGGCGGTCGAATAAATTTGGGCTGTCGGGTCAAAAATATCAGCGCCCCGGTAACCGGCGACGGCGGAAACCGCTTCCCAGGAACCGGGCGAATACTGAAACAAACCGTAATGACCGTTACTACTGACTGAATTTTGGTTACCACGGCTTTCAAGCATCATCAGATTACATATTTTATTAGCACTATAGTTGTATTTTATCGCCGCCGCAATCACCGTTCCGTTAAAACGACAGGCGACGGTAATTACCGGTCTTGTCCCCTTATAGACAATTTCATTAATTGGTTCAGCAGTCGTCTTTTTGTCGATTAGAACTCGACTTTTTTCAATCCCATTCTCTCGGGTGACGCGATAAAGATATTCAAGCGTCCCGACCTTCCCTGATTGTTCAATCCGAGTTCTCCCCTCGTCAAGGTTCGGGTCTTCGCGAACGATTGTCTTAAAATTGATCGGTTTTCGTTCGGTAATATTAGTAACAGCAACCCTTAAAATTCGGATTTCAATTTGATCGATGATTTTACTTTGACGACCGAAGTTCAACCGATCGTCGTCGCCAATAGCGATCATCTGCTGGTCGAGAAAATCACCGACCGTTGGAGCAAAAGATCGATGCTCGGTTGTTTTAGTTCCATCAACGACAAAGACTACTGGCGCTCGAACAACTGAAATTGTCGATCCCATCTGATATTTTACATCAGGGAAAAGGCTGACTTTATCTTCCGGATAAAGCAAGCAACCGAGATCACTAGCGATTTTTTCTATCGTTTTCGATCGGCTTTCACCGAAACAACGGCTCTCGCCCCCTTGTTGATCGGAAATTATAAATAGATAAGGAAAAGCCCGTGGCTCTGATAGAAAATTTCCATCATCAACCACCAATAATCGACTAACCTTAAAATACCCAAAAACTGCTAAAGTTGCCAAAAACAAAACTAGAAGTGTCTTTTTCAAAAACCCTCCGATTGTCAAATATTAACTTCGAGAATCGTTAAAGTCAAATTTGGTCGATAAATTCTTCCGGAATTTCGCTAATAAATCGGGATGGTAAACTGGTGCTTAAATTTCCATGGAACATTCGCTGGCAGGCATATATTAAATAAAGACGCTTCATCGCCCGAGTCATACCGACATAGCACAACCGTCGCTCTTCCTCAAGCTGATCAATTTCTGACAAACTCCGAGAATGAGGGAAAATTCCCTCTTCCAAGCCAATTATAAAAACATTTGAAAACTCCAAGCCTTTAGCGGCATGCAAGGTCATTAAAGTTACCGCCTGTTGTTCTTTATTTAAAATTTCGCTTTCTTGATAAAGAGCAACTCTTTCCAAAAAAGCCGTCAGTTGCTCTCTGTTATCTTCATCTATTAGATTTTTTAAAAAATCGCCGGCAAGATTTTTAAGCTCTTCAATGTTCTCAAAACGAGCCTCACCTTCGACGGTTCCGTCCAAAAGATATTCTTTTAGCCCGGAAATTTTGGCAACCGAATCGATCAACTCGACCATTGGCTTACTCTTCTTAATCTGGCGAAATTTTTCAATCATTCCAAAAAAATTTGAAATCCTCGGGTTTAGATCAGAAACTTTATCAATCTGCCAGTCGGCTGATTCGAAATCAGCAAGAAATTTACTGAAAGTTTTTTCACCGATCCCTCGTGTCGGTAAGTTAATAATCCGCTCTAAAGAGATCAAATCACCCGGATTATTGATGAAACGAAGATAAGCCAAAAGGTCCTTAACTTCACGTCGCTGATAAAAACTGACGCCGCCGATAATTCGATAAGGGATTTGGTAACGAATAAATACTTCCTCAATCAATCGCGACTGGGCATTTGTTCGATAGAGAACGGCGAAATTTCGAAAATCACCGCCGGCCGCATTAAGCGCTCGAATTTCGCGAGCGACAAAATCGGCTTCTTCGCGATCATCCGCCGATTCGCAGACAGTTATCGGCAATCCTTCTGGATTATCAGTCCATATTTTCTTATCGCTTCGCCTACCATTCTTTTCAATCACCCCTTGAGCACCACCGAGAATCGCTTTTGTCGAACGATAATTTTGCTCCATTTTAATAACTTTTGCCTCCGGATAATCTTTTTCAAAATTTAGAATGTTTTTATAGTTTGCTCCCCGCCAAGAGTAAATCGATTGAAAATCATCACCGACAACGCAGATATTTCGATGCTTTGCGGAAAGGAGCTTCGCCCAAACATATTGCGCTTGATTGGTATCCTGATATTCGTCAATCAAGATATATTTAAATTGGTTTTGATATTTCTCCAGAACCTCCGGGCAATCGCGAAAAAGACAAACTGTATTGAAAAGCAGATCGTCAAAGTCCATTGCCTCCGCCTTTTTTAGTTCTTTATTATAAATTTCATACACTTTAGCAACGATTTTTTGAAAGCCGGCGGTGGCAAACTTTTGGTACTCGATCGGCCCGATCAATTCAGCTTTAGCGCCGGAGATAAAATAGGCAATCGATGAGGGCGAATTTTTTTTCGGATCGAGAGATAGTTGTTTTAAAATCTTTTTGATCAGCGCCTGCTGATCCTGATCGTCATAAATGATGAAAGAACGATTTAATCCGAGGTGGTGAGCATCGCGTCGAAGAATTCGAACCGAGATTGAATGAAAGGTCCCGAGCCAAGGGAGTCGGATTGATTGATTGTCTGACGATTTATTTTCAATCGCTAATAATTTACTTGCCCGTTCGGCCATCTCGTTGGCCGCTTTATTAGTAAAAGTGACGGCTAAGATGTTAGCCGGAAAAACTTTCTTTTCCCGAATTAAATAAGCAATTCGATAAGTTAGTGCCCGAGTCTTGCCACTCCCCGCTCCGGCAAGAACAAGCACCGGTCCCTCGGTTGCGGTTACCGCGGTTTTTTGCTCTTGATTTAAATTATTTAATAAATTCATTTTTAAAATTTTTTGCCACGAATTTTATTATAATTGATTATTAGGGCATAAATCCAGTTCAAAGGATATTAATTTTTGTTTTCTTACGAAAATGATAAAATTACCCGAAGAGCGTTCGAAGCGAAAACAAAGGAGCAGGAACAATGGAGAAGCACATACACGTAATGGCTTGGATCGTCTTGCCGATTCTGGTTGGAGGAGTCCTCGGTTTTCACTTTCTGAAATGCCTACCAGAATATGTTGTATCATTCGTGTTCTTCTTCGTTCTGGTGGGATTGAGCACCCTGCCCTTCATGACCCCAAAGAGTTCCCGGGTCATGAAGGGAGTTGTTTTCCTGCTCTTGCTGAATGTAGGCTCCCTTATAGGGGGGCTTACGAGACTACTCTAGTTCCGAAACGCAAGGTCCGCAACTTCTGTGCCCGTCTGACGGCGGGTGCAGTTTTTTTATCAATCAAAAAACATCACTTTCGTGATGTTTTTTGATTGAGCGTAAACCGAACGACTTGTCGGGGTAATATTATTTTAAATTATAACCCGGTCGAAAATTTACGCTCATTAGGGGTGTCGCAAAGTGGACAGAATCGCTTTGTGGCATCCCTAATATAAATTTAATATTTACACTAAGGATTCCCTCCTACGATCTCCCTGTACTTTCCCATCTTTTTTAAGGTTCTTCCTGTTTCTGATTTTTTCGTTTTTCTGTATTTTATTTTTTTGATGGGAGAGCTGGGGGCAAGAAGCTATTTTTTTAACGCTTATCTTGCTTGCAGGCGGGGCGAACCTGCGTCCCCCATCTCTCCGACCAAAAAACCCTCCATAGCGGAGGGGTGTCGGTGACTGCCCCTCCAGACAGTCAGTTTATCTATTCAATTTTTAAAGTGATTATAGTATTTTATCTTTTAATACCATTGCTGTCAATAGATAAACAGCAAATAAAAACTTTGAATATAACTTTATGGTCTGCTGGAGATGATTTTTAAATAAAAAAGATTAATCGACCTGTTCGCGCGCCGCTTTTGGTGGGAGATCATTCTCTCGCTTTCGCTCAAGATCATAAAAACGCATCGTTTCCGGCTTAAACATCAGTTCAACTTCGCCAACCGGACCGTTGCGGTGTTTACGAATTAAAATATCGGTTACTCCCTTTCGATCAGTATCTTTTTCATAGTAGTCTTCACGATAAATGAACATCACCACGTCTGCATCCTGCTCGATTGATCCCGACTCGCGAAGGTCGGAGAGCATCGGGATCTTTGGTTGGCGTTGCTCAACTGCCCGCGAAAGCTGCGAAAGGGCGATCACCGGCAAATCCAGCTCTCGAGCCAGACCTTTAAGCGAACGAGAGATTTCAGAAATTTCCTGGACTCGATTTCCGTCATTACTTCGTCTTTGCCCCTCCATTAACTGCAGGTAGTCAATGATTATTAGCCCAAGTTCGTGTTCCATTTGAAGTCGACGAGCTTTGGCTCGAATTTCCATTACATTAGCCATCGGTGAATCATCAATAAAAATCGGCGCTTCCGACAAAACGCCCATTGCATAACCGATTTTTGGGAAGTCTTCATCGCTCAAGTTTCCGGTTCTTAGCTTCCAGGAGTCAATTCCCGACTGTGAAGAAAGCAATCGCTCAACCAATTGTTCTTTGCTCATCTCAAGCGAAAATATCGCTACCGGAATTTTTTCTTCAACAGCGATATTTTCGGCAATATTCAAGGCGAAAGAGGTTTTCCCCATGCTTGGACGGGCAGCGAGGATAATTAAATCTGATTTTTGCAGGCCGGCAAGCTTATGATCAAGATCACGAAAGCCGGTAGGCACGCCGCGAAGAGCCCCTTTGTCGCGATGAATTTTGTCAATCCGATCAAAAGCTTCGGCTAAGATATCTTTAATTGGAACAAAACGATCTTTTAGATATTTTTGAGAAACCGAGAAGAGCAATCGTTCCGATTGATCCATAATTTCAGCGATCGGTCGTTCTTCAGCAAAACCGAGCTCGGTAATTTCACCGGAAGCGGAAATCAACCGTCTTAAAATCGATTTTTCGCGGATAATATTGGCATAATGGGTGATATTGGCTGCCGAAGAAACACCATTGACCAATGTCGCTAAATAGCTCGAGCCACCGATATTATCAAGCTTCTTTTGGCTTTCCAATCGATCGGTCAGGGTTACCAGATCGATCGGCGTTCGTTTTTCAAATAATTCCAAAATCGCCTCAAATACTTGTCCGTGATCGCTTCGGTAAAAATCATCAGGAGTTAAAATATCGGCAATTTTGATAATTGCATCTTTATCAATCAGAAGACCACCGAGAAGAGCGCTTTCGGCCTCGATATTTTGCGGCGGAACCCGAAGCCCGCTTAATTCATTTAAATTTCTTTTCTCTTTTTTGGCCATTTTTTAATCTAACAATTCTTCAACATTTTTTAAAAGCTCGTTTTCATTAATCGACTGGTTCTTCTTTGGTTGACCATCAACCAATTTGCAAACAATCTTCAATCGTCGACCGAGAACCTCTTCAATCACACCTTCAATTAATTGGCGATTTTTACTTTCAGATATTTTGTCGGAGTGAAATTTAAATTTTGAGAGCAAGATCAGCTGATCGCCGGAGACAGTCTCCGGCTTGATATCGCGCAGAAGAGCGTTTAAACTATGGTTGCATTTTTTTGTCCCTTCGATGATTTTTCCCCAAGTTTCTCGATCGATTTCCGAACATTTTAGCGAATCTTCGGTTGACTTTTCATCTTTGATCTCTCCATCTTTTCGATCGGATTTTCTTTCAACAATTTGTTCCCTTACTTCACTCTTCTTTGCCGTTTTAGAATTATTAGAATTAGTTGATGAGTTGTCTTCGTTTTTCTCACCGGATTTTTCCAAATTATCCTGGTGCTTTTCATCACAAAAAAGTTGGTCGATTTTTGAAAGCGCCACCACCAGTGGCAAAGTTGGCCTCTGGCTAGCTTTGATTTCTTTAGCCGCCAGTAGTAATAATTCGATCGCTACCGTTAATTTTTGGTTATCTATCCGATCGAGTGACCTAAAAGCTTTTTCTTGTTCTTCGGTTGGTCGATCAAAAAATGCTTGACAACGATCGGAAATCGCCTGTGATAACATTTCGGCCAACGCTAGGGCAAGCTGACTCAAATCAAAACCGGCCTGAAAGTAATTTTCGATCTGAGTCAGCACCGCCCTTCGTTGATTCTCGGCAAGCCCGATAATAATCTCCGCTACTTGCGATTGATCGGCAATTCCTAAAACCTCCCCCACCTCCTTGACGGAGATTTTCGTGGAATATGACTTAACCAATTCAAAAAGCGAGATTGCATCTCGATGACTACCATCGGCTTTGTTGGCGATCAATTCAATTGCTGGTTGATCAATGTTGATTTTTTCGCTTTCGGCAATAATTTTCAAATTCTTTGCCAGATCAGCTTTCGGTACTCGACCAAAATCAAATCGCTGAACCCGCGAAAGGATTGTCAGCGGTAATTTATGAGCCTCGGTCGTTGCCAGAATAAAAATTACATGCTTTGGTGGTTCTTCAAGAGTTTTTAGGAGGGCATTAAATGCTTCTCGGGTCAGCATGTGAACTTCATCAATAATATAAATTTTATAACTGGCGGTTGTTGGAAGAAATTTTATCTTTTCTCGAAGGTCGCGAATTTCATCAATCCCCCGATTGGAAGCGGCATCAATTTCGATGATATCAATTATCTGCCCGCGATCGATAGATCGACAAATATCACACTTAAGACAAGGGCCGTCATCCTTCTGATTCTGACAATTTATCGTCTTAGCTAATAATCGAGCAATCGTCGTTTTTCCGGTTCCTCGCTGACCGGCAAATAGATAAGCATGACCGATTTGGTTGCTTTTGAGTGCATTTTTTATAGTTTTTACAATTTTCTCCTGACCGATAAAATCAGAAAAAATTTTCGGTCGATATTTTTGATAAAGAGATTGGCGCATTTATCACGGGATTATTGTTTGGGTAGTTTTTATTATACAAAATCATCGGTGGCAAAAAATAACCCGGGGTATCGAGGGAATAACATTTATCAATTCTAGATTGTCCTTCTTGTAATAATCAGATTAATGATAATCGTTTGCGTAAATTTTACTGTCTTGTTATAATTTACAATAATAATCCAGGAGGGGCGTGAGTAACCAACAGGACGACGGTATTGATTTAAAAAATACTTCCAACCAGCAGATAAAAAAAAGTTGGTCTGTTTTTGATGACGCTTTAGGTAATGAACGAGATAAAACGGATAATGACCAGGAAAAATCAAGAGAAGGTAATTCACCAGCAGTTGATGTTGAGGATATCGCTTCCGAAGAATCGGTTTTTGGAATAGAAATCAAAGACCCGCCGAAAAAAACTTCACCGAGTGAGAAAGAGCCAATAAAAGAAAGCTTCAAAACAACTCTACAGGCAGATAAACCATCGAATATAAAAACTGCCATACCGGAAATAAAAAAGGAGTCTATCAATGCCCAAAATCCAAGTTCGGTAGGACCGGCAACAGAAAATCAGACAACCGTAAAACCTTATATTCCCGAGGTTCCTAAAGTCGCTCTCTGGGGAGATAAAAAAGTTAATAACCAATTAGGGGTACCAACCAGTAATCCAAATCAGACCGGACAAATACCAACTAGTGACCAGTCTTCGGTTCCATCGCCAGAGATAACAACACCCGACCAGCCGGTTATAAAGCCCCGAATCAGCTTTGAAGATTTCGTTCGAAAGTCTAAGGAAGGTGATTTTCTCGATAAAACTGAAAAACAAGAAACATCTGAACAGGAGACAAAAGAAGGGTCGGTGGACTTTTTGAAAATGGACGACAGTAAAAAACCATTTATTGGCAATGTCAATATCGGATTTATTGATCTCTCAAAAACAACTGTCGATAAAAAAATTCTTTCCCTTATACCGGAAAAAGTTGCCAGACAATATCAATTGGCTCCAGTCGGCGACGATGGAACCAGTTTAACTCTTGCAATGATTGATCCGGAAGATCTCGAGGCAATTGAAATCGTCAAAAAACAGACCGGCCGAGAGATTATACCAAAGATTACCGTTCAATCGGATCTAAACCATATTTTAGATCAATATTCCGGCGTTGAAACGGAAGTTAGCGAAGCAATCACTGCAAGTGAAAGTGAATACAAGGCGACTCGGCCCGAAGAGGAACAAGAGCAAAAATTAGAAAAAATCGTCTCCGATGCGCCGGTTGCCAGAATTGTTCAATCAATCATCAGGCGGGCTGTTCGCGACCAAGCATCGGATATACACATTGAACCGAATGAAAATGGTCTTGATGTACGTTTTCGAATCGATGGGGTTTTGCAGAAAAAGGTCGATATTCCAAAAGATATTCGCGCTTCGGTAATTTCAAGAGTGAAGATTCTTTCCGGAATTAAAATTGACGAATCTCGCTTGCCACAAGATGGTCGGATTCAGATGGTTGTTGATAATCGGGCAGTTGATTTTAGAGTTTCAACAATGCCAACCGCTTTTGGCGAAAAGATCGTTTTGAGAATTCTTGATAAATCGACCGGCGTCTTAACCTTGGAGGAACTTGGGTTGCGAGGTAGCGGTTTTTCGATCGTTGATAACGGTCTTAAAAAAAGTCATGGCATGACTTTGGTTACCGGTCCAACCGGTTCAGGAAAAACGACCACCCTTTACGCCGCAATCGATAAATTGTCCAGCCCAACAATTAACATCGTAACCCTGGAGGATCCGATCGAATATCAGATGGCCGGGATTAATCAAAGTCAGGTAAATTCTGAAATTGATTACACTTTTGCCAACGGTTTAAGATCGATTCTCCGTCAAGACCCCGACATCGTGATGATCGGAGAAATTCGCGATAAAGAAACAGCCGAAATGGCGGTAAACGCCGCCCTTACCGGTCATATTGTTCTTTCAACTCTCCACACTAACAGCGCTTCCGGTGCCGGTCCGAGAATGATTGATATGGGCGTTGAACCGTTTTTAATTACTTCATCACTAAATACGATTATCGGCCAAAGATTGACAAGAAAGCTTTGTAAAAACTGTTCTGTTGAAGCAAAGGTACCCGAGAGTAAAATTCTCGAAGTTAAAAAACAAATTCAAAAAATGCCCGAAGAATCGAGAAAAAAGAATGAAAGTCGCGAAATTAAATTTTATAAGGGAGAGGGTTGTGCAGAATGTCACGATTCTGGTTACAAGGGTCGTCTTGGAATATTTGAAGTCCTAGACGTCAATGATGATATTCAACAACTCCTCTTGGATCGGGCGACAGCCAATAAAATTACTGAAACAGCAATTGAGAATGGAATGATGACAATGCAACAAGATGGAATTGATAAAGCAATTGACGGTTTAACTTCTCTTGAGGAAGTCTGGCGGGTAACCAAGGAGTAAAATGGCAAAATTTAAATACAAAGCGAGAGATCAACGAGGTCAGGAGAAACGGGGACAAGTCGAGTCCAAGTCACCTGAAGAAGCAACCGCTCTCTTGGTTAGACGGCAACTGTTTGTAACCGAAGTTGTTCCGATTGAGGGTCAGTTAAGTATTTCTTTCTTCAAAAAGAAGGTTAGCTTAAAAGATAAAATCATTTTTACCGAACAGTTAGCGGTAATGATTCGCGCCGGCTTGAGCGTTGTTGACGCAATTAAATCACTTCGCTCAGAAACTAACAGTCGGGAATTAGGCGATGCCCTTGACCAGGTTGTAGTTGATGTCGAGGGTGGGTTGGCTTTTTCCGAAGCATTAAAAAAACATCCGAAAATTTTTGACCAAATCTATTACAGCATTGTCGCATCCGGTGAACAATCCGGAAAATTAGATGAAGTTCTTGAACGTTTGGCGCAACAGATGGATAAAAGTTATGATCTGGTCTCTAAAGTCCGTGGTGCATTAATTTATCCGGCAGTAATTCTTGTTGCTCTGGTTGGTGTTGGAATTTTCGTTATGATCTATATCATTCCAAAACTAAGTGATACTTTCAAAGACTCCGGCGCCGAAATGCCGGCAATTACTTTGGCAATTGTCGCCGTTAGTGTATCGTTAGCGCAATTTTGGTACTTCTATCTGGGTGGAGTTATTCTGCTAATTATAGCAGCCGCATATTTTTTCCGGACTCCGAATGGGCAGAATCTTGCCGACTACCTTAAACTAAGAATTCCGGTTTTTGGTCCGCTATTTAAAAAAGCCTACATGGCAAACTTTTGTCGGACATTTTCAAGTCTTTCTGCTTCCGGCTTACCGATTCTTGAGATCTTCAAAGTTGTTAAAAACGTCATTCCGAATCAGATTTATCTAAAAGAAATTGATAAGATGGCCAAGGAGATTGAATCTGGCATTCCTTTATCAAAAACGCTTCATCAAAGCACCATCTTCCCAGCAATGATCGGGCAATTGGCGCTTGTTGGTGAAAAAAGCGGTCAGATGGATGAGGTTTTCAAAACTTTAGCTAATTTCTATGAGCGAGAAGTTGGAAATATCACGAAAAACCTTTCGGCACTAATCGAACCGTTAATGATGTTAATCCTTGGTGCTGGTATTGGAGTTTTGATGATTGCTGTTCTCCAACCAATTTACGGGCTTGTTGGTGCAATTTAGAAAGTCGATCAAAATGACAACTTATTAGCCAATTCGTAAGTAACAGTTGATCTTTTGTTTAATACTATTTATTATATTTTCTAAGGAGGGATTTGTTCGAGTTTAAGAAAATGATTGCTGGCATCGATATCAGCTACGAGAGTATTAAAGCGGTTTGTGTTGAACATCGAGGCCGAAAAAAACGGGTGACCGGAATGGTTGAGATACCTCTCTCGGCGCCGATTATCGAGTCTGATCACATCAAGGATAAAGAAGGCATTGCCGAACTGATAAAGAAAGGGCTTTCTCAAGCTAAACCGCATCCGATTAAAGCTAAATTTGCCGTTATCGAGATCCCGGATTTTTTGGTTTTTTCAAAAACCTTACAACTGCCAAAGATGAGGGAAGATGAATTAAAAACCGCCGCCTTAAATCAGGCTGCCCAATATATTCCAGTCTCGCTTGTTGACGTCAATGTTGATTCTCAAATACTAATTGCCCATCCGGATGAACCGGTAGTTGACGTTCTGGTCTTGGCGACCCCTAAAGCTCTGGTTGAAGAGTATCTGCAAGTATTTAATCTTGTCGGTCTAGAAATAATGTCGATAGAGACAAAGGCCCTTGCAACCAGTCGGGCAGTTGCTCCATCAAAAAATCACCAGGGCGATCTGATTTTGGAAATCGGTAGCACCGGCAGTCGGATTACAATTGCTGAAGAAGGGAATGTTCGCTTCGTCCTCACTACCAATATCGGCGGCGATCAAATTATTCAATCCATGCTTCCGGAGCCACTCGATCATGACCATTTTATCGAGGCCAAATACAAACAAGGTTTATCAATCAATCCGGAAGCTGGTCGAGTTGTCGTTGGAAAAATTTCCGAGGAGATCATCAAGGCAATCCGTTATCACCAAACTCGAGATTATCGCGCCAGTCAAATAACAAAAATTCAGCTTTGCGGTAGTAGCGCTTTAATTCCCGAGCTAGCAGTAGAAATTCAAAAACAGGTCAATATTAGAACCGAGCTGGCAAAGTTTTCTGTTGACCACCTTCCCGAAGGCTTTAGCCAAAAATATACCGTCTCTCTCGGACTAGCGCTCTATAAGGAGGGACCGTTATGATTAATCTTCTCCATCAACACTTGAAGGTTGAGCGACAAAATAACCGAAAATTTTCCGAACTGCTTTTCTTTTTTTTCATAATCCTTATATTTTCCTTAACAATCTGGGCAGCGTTAATTATCTTCGGAATCTATCAAAAACAGGATATCGATCGTTTGGATGAAGCGATTCTTGAAGTTGAAACCAATATCGTCAAACACAAAGAGCTTGAAAAGAATATCTCTTATATTAACCAACAATTAAATTTAGTAGATTCAACAATTTCCGCCCGCCAACAATGGTCGAGAGTTATTGTTGAATTTGCAAGTCGAACTCCAAAAACGATCAAAGTCGATTCCTTAAACTTTTCAGCAGTCATCGGCGGTTCAGCGTCAACGAAAACGGATACCGGAGAAATAATCATATCCGGAGTGGCAAAAACCCTTGATGATATTGAGATTTTTCGTAAATCGCTCGATACTTCGGATGTTTTTGACCAATCGGCCTTCCAGTCAGCTTCATTTAAGCCAGAGGAATCAACTTTTTCTTTTAAGATGACAACAAAAATCGTTGACGGTAAGGTGAAAAAATGAAAAAAATACTTCGACAGTACAAGATTCAAATCCTGATTGCTGTATCAATTCTAATTATTGTTTCAATTAATTTTTTCCTTGTTAATGGTGAATATCAAAAATTAACCGCTCTAAATATTGAGAATCAAGAAAAAACCAACCAACTTTTAAATTCACAGGCAAAACTTGACCTTCTAAACAAGCAAGCAAAACAAATTGATATTATTGACGAGAAAAAGGATTTTGTTAAAAAACAACTGACAACCGATATCAGCGCAACTCTCTTTGTTTCTTATCTTGAGAAGCTAAGCAATTCCTTAAACATCATTCCATTGACGGTTTCCGTCAGCGGAGTACCTAAAAAAGATAAGGACTCAAATTTACCGACATCTACCAGTTTTAATTTAACTTTCAGCTCTGATTTTCAAACTTTGATTGAATTTCTTAGACAAATCGAAAAACTCGATCGGTTAAATACAATTTCGACAATCAATCTTGGAAAAGCCGAAGAAATATTGAATGTTTCAATGTCCGGTTTAATTTTTCTGGAGAAATAATATGAAAATCTTCTCAAATCATCAGGCTTTCAAAATTAGGTTCGAACTGATTATTCTTGTAATGATTTTAGTGGGTTTTGTTACAACTGTCTCATTGATAGCTTTAATGATTTCATCCTCTGGTAAAAAAAATGATGAAGTCCCAACCATAAATTTAAAAAAATCGACCTTGGACTTGGGGGTTTACGACCAAATTATCGAGAGACAAAAAAGTGATTTTTCAATCCAAAAAGAGGGCGACATTGGTCGTGATAATCCTTTTGATGAAATATAGAACACCGTCTAATTTATTTAAGTGCTGCTTGGACTTTTTCGACGACTTCAGCCGGGACAGTTTCGCTCTTAGTTAAATAAGAGTCTTTCGGGCCGATTATTTTTTTGACTTCTTCGATCTGCTGAATTAGTGCCGTCAATACAACTACCGGAATGTTTTTCGTGTTTTCATCAGCTCGAAGCGTTTTTAAGACATCAATACCGTTAATTTTCGGCATCATAATATCCAGGATCAAAGCATCCGGTTTGTGCTCTTTAGTTAATTTTATCGCCTCTTCTCCATTGCCGGCAAAGATTATATTATAACCCTCGGCTTCAAGTCGCGCACCGTACATTTGACGTAAGATCATGTCATCATCGACAATCAGAATTGTCTTTTTTTCCATCTTCGCTCCTTTCTTCTAATTACCCTCATATATTACGTAATCATACAATCCGAGAATTTTGCCACTGTTTTGATTGATTTTAACACTTAAACCCCTCATTCGTCCATCAGCGATACCGATACTTTCAATATGGCTAACCGAATCTCCAATTTCTCCACCCTCAACAATTGACGGACCATTTCTCTTTTTGGCAAAAGCACCGACAACAATATCGGCATTTAAAGGCGTGATCGTTAGATATGTTTCGCCTTCGCCGAAAGCAGATGAATTCATTTTTGCCTTCACATTTATAACTGCAAATGATTGTTGGGTAGTAGTCGCCGTCGAACCGGAAATCTTATGATTTATATCCGATGATGAATATACCTTTTTTGCGAGTAGGTTAACCCCACTTGAGGTTTTGCGGTAAAGCCGGAACTCTACTCCATAGCGACCAGCCAACGCCCTTTGATTCCATTCGAGATTCGCCTCCTTTTCATCTTCACGAGCAAGTTTTTGCCAGCGCCAAACAATATCGACATCATCAGCTTGATTGCTATCAATTAGAGAACCACCGAATCCGAAAATGATTTTGTTATCTTTTTTTACTAATAGGTCGGATCGGTTTTCAAGATAACTGTTAAGATCAAAACCGGAAAAATTAAAAGAAGTTCTTAAGTTGTTCGCTCGAATTGTCGTATTACCAACTGCCCGTGGAACTTGATTGTAAATCGTTAATGCTTGATAGTTACTAAGACCGTTAGTATTTAAGACTACCTGATTACCACTTTGCGATTCTGCATCCTGGGTGCCATCGATCGAAAACTCTCGTCGCAACCATACTTTGTTTGTTCCACGGCTACCGATATTGTTTGGGAGTTGGTCAGGGACCAAAGTCACATTATTATTGTAACGCCAACGTAGCAGCGCCTCTTCAATCCCACCTTCGGCTAAATAGTAGGCTTTGGTATTGGCTAATAAATTTCTGGCGGCGTTGGTTTCAACTGTAGACAAACGGAGAATTGCAAAACCGGCGGTTGAAATCACCGAAATTAAAATTAAAGTAACGATAAGCGCTGATCCGCTCTTTTTTTTCATATGCTTCTATATGTATTCTAAGTCTTTCTAACTGCTCTGTCAAAAGCTTGCAAAAAAATAATATCGGAATATAATTTTAAAGGAAGGGGCAGGAGGGCTTGGTTTTATGATTACTCCAAAAGAGCTCGAAAAAATCAACCAGCGGAGCATTATTCCAGAAATTATCACTTTTATAGTGATTATTTTTGTAACAATTTTTACCGTCTTCTATTTTCCTTATAGCGAAGCGATGAGTTCTTTGGTTTATGTACTCGTCGGCGGAATAATAACAACTACTTTCTGGTATCTTCGAACAAGACGGATGTACGATTTAACACTGAAAACCAGTCAGGAGATGGTCAATAACAACCGACTCCTTCTAAAAGAACGGCAAACCGCTGAGATAATTTTGAAGCACTCAATTGACGGTGTTCTCTTGGTCGACAATAATAAAAGAATCGTCGGTTTTTCTCCGAGCCTTGAAAGAATATCCGGTTTTGGCAGAGATGAGATGATTGGGAAAATCTTCAATCAGGCGTTAGATTTCGGTAATAAACCGGGGGTACGAAACATTAGCGACCTTCTTCTATCACCAAAAAATCAGGCAGAAAATGCCAGTTATATTTTTAACACCTTGAAAAGAAAAGATGGAACTTTTGTCGATCTGGAAATTAACTACAGAGCCTTCAAAGATAAAGCAACCGACAAGATTTTTGGCTTGGCTTTTATAAAAGACGTTACTTACGAACGGGAAATCAAACAACGCGATAATAAATTCATTACTCTTGCTTCTCACCAGATTTTTACTCCACTGTCAATGATCCGTGGATTTCTTTCGCTGATTTTGGAACAGAGAATCGGAAAACTCAATCAGAAACAGAAACTTTATGCCGAGAAGGCTTATGAATCGGCAAAGAGATTGGTTTCTTTAATCGGGAGTTTTCTTTCAATCTCAAGCATCGAAAATGAAAAATCCGAGAATAAAATTAAAGAGTTCGATCTGGTAAAAACCGTAAAAAGAGTCGTTCAGGAATTTGAGAATGCCGGTCAAAGCAAAAAGAATAATATTTCAATTACTTCCCCAGCCCGAGTTTTTATTAATTCGGATCAGGAGAAAGTCGAACATATTTTTTATAATTGTATCGATAATGCGATTAAATATGGAGATGATAATCAGATCAAGATTATTTTTGATGACCAAAAAAATCAGACGATTATTAGGATAATTGACAAAGGAATCGGAATCCCGCAGAATGAGATTGAAAGAATCGGCGACAAATTTTACCGTGCCGCTAATGCGATCAATACAGACCCCAAAGGGACCGGGCTCGGAGTTTTCATGACTAATTTTCTTGCCGAAAAAATCGGCGCAAAAATTGTCCTTGAATCAACCGAAGGACAAGGAACAACGGTAATCATTACTCTGGCAAAAAATAATAGGAGATAAAAAATGGCAAAAATTTTAATTATCGATGACGAGCCAGGAATTCTATTGATGTACGGTGATCGATTGAAGAGCAGTGGGCATGAAGCGATTACCGCGAAAAATGGCGACGAAGGCATAGAGATTGCCAAGAAAGAAAAACCGGATTTAATTTTTCTTGACATCATTATGCCGAAGGTTAACGGGCTTGATGTTCTAAAACAGCTAAAATCGATAGCGGAAACGAAAAACATCCCGGTTTATATCTCGACTAATCTGCCGGAAGATTCTTCCGGAATTGACGCAAAGAAAATCGGTGCCGCCGGTTATTTAGTTAAGGCGCAGATTGAGCCGTCCCAATTTGATCAGATCATTACCGACGCCCTCAAAGGGAAAGGATAAGAAATTCGATTTAAAACAGCAAAAAAGCCTCTTTTCGAGGCTTTTTTGCTGTGTGACTACTAACTTATTGTTTCTTTATTCTAATACTCCCCTTTTCCGTTTTAATTACCAAAAAAACTTGTGTTTACAATCGTTATTTATCACTCATAATTCGATGTGACTACACCCCACACCTTACTCCCTACTCCCCACAAAGATGGCCTGCCATCCGTAGCTTTAGCGAAGAAATGGCCTGCCATCCGTAGCTTTAGCGAAGAAATGGCCTGCCATCCGTAGCTTTAGCGAAGGATGGTACCACTAACGGGAGTCGAAGGGGCGGTCATCGACTCTGAGGGATGAACCCTCAGGCTCAGACTCGAACGAGAAGCCCCGTTTCTCGCTTCGCGCCTGTTTGCGATATTTTATCCTAATCAGATGTTGTTTTCGTTTACCATCATGTGTGGCTTTTCGAGCCACGAACGGGTTCTTTCGTTCTATCTTATTTAGAATGGCCTGCCATCCGTAGCTTTAGCGAAGGATGGTACCGCTAACGGGAGTCGAACCCGTGTTACCGCCGTGAGAGGGCGGCGTCCTAACCACTAGACTATAGCGGCTTGTTATTTTTTGCTATTGATTGGATAATAGCCTCGGCAAAACGATTAGCATATGCCGGGCCAGAGGCTGTAATTAGATTACCATCCTGCTGAACCCCTTCTTTAGTAACAATTACCCCCGCCTGTTCAAGCGCTTTGACAGCTCCCGACCAAACAGTCGCTTTGCGGTTTTTGAGAATTCCCGCTCGTGCTAGAATTTCCGGCGCCCAACAGATTGCCCCGATGACCTTTCCTTTCTGATTGAACTTTCGAATTAAATCTATGAGATCGCTATCATTTAGAAGTGAGCGAACGCCGGAACCGCCGATCAAAATCAGTCCCTGGAAGTCTTCCTGATCAGTCGATCCGATCGCCAGATCAATTTCAACCCGTTTACCACAAATGCCAACTGCTTCTTCGGTAATTGTACTAATATTTTTAATTACTAATCCGGAAGATGTCAGTCTTTCTTTAACTGCCGAGTATTCATCATCCTGAAAATCCTTTAGCGCAACAACAACCGCGAGGCGATCATCCATATTTTTTACCTTACATTAAAACCTGATCAATAACTGACCCTAAAATGGACCGCCTAACCCCCATCTTAGGCGGCATCATTCTACGACTAGATTTAGCGATTGTCGTCGCGCTTTTTCGGTTGCGCAATGTTGACAACGATCTCTCGACCTTCCAGTTCCTTGCCGTTCAGCTCGGTAACCGCTTTTTGGGCGAGTTCTGCAGTCCCCATCTCGACAAATCCGAAGCCGCGTGAACGGCCAGTCTCTCGGTCTGTAACCACCGATGAGGAAAGAACTTCACCGATCTGGGAAAAATGTTCACCCAGCATCTCTGAAGTTACGCCCCAAGCGAGGTTGCCGACAAACAGTTTGTTTTGGTTGACTTGCTCTTCCATAACTCTTTTCAATTAGTGGTACGAAATCCTTAGCAATCCTGTTTGCGGCAAAAAAATGCCATTTTCATCTAAAGTTTCGGTTTTCTACTAAAATTAATTCACCAACTGGTCCGACCTACCAGCAATTAAAATATAACAGAAATTAATTAAATCGACAATAGGAGGCATTTCGTCAGTCATCGGTCGTTGGTTGCCAAAGATTTGAATAATGAATTAAGGGTTAGAATATAGAATATAGAATGTAGAATTGAGTTACGAAATAAGCTGGCAAGAAGGTCAGTGAAGTATGAATAACGAATTATGAATTATGATTCGCCCCACCCTCCCTTTTTAAATTTTAAATTGTCCGAAGGATCCTGAGCTTGTCGAAGGAAAAATTTTAAATTGTCCTAGACTCCCCACTCCCTACGCCCTGCCCCCAACTTGAGCTTGGACCTAAAAAATGCTATATTTTTGCTATCGTTCCCGGGTAGTATAATGGCAGTACGCTAGGTTCTGGCCCTGGTAATCTTGGTTCGACCCCAAGCCCGGGAACCATTTTTTGTGAAGGTTTGGGTTGTTGGACTTAAAAAATTCGCTTGACTATATAAAAAAATAATTAACCATTTTCCAAAAAAATAATATGTATCAATACCATAAACCATCTCCTATAGTGGTAAAACTAACAGACGAAAATGGATTAAAGATGCGCCAAATGGCCGCTGATTATTTGAAAAAAAATCTGAATAAAAAAGGTGCGGAGAGAGGAAGTGGCGAAGAGCAAGGATTTGGTCTACTTGCAGAAATAGTTGTCAGAAAAATGTTAGGTATGCCAGAATTTAATAGCGATGATCATCCACTTGCATACGATCTTCTCTTATCAAACAGTATAAAATTAGATGTTAAGTGCCGAGGTGGATCTCTCCCGTTTAAGGAGGAATACGAAAGCGGTGATGGTATCTCCAGAGAAGCAAAACATAATTTTTTTGCAAGGCAAATATATGACGACTCACTTGATACAGATATTTATCTTATGACTCATCTTGAGACCCCGAAAGACAGGGTTTTACCTGGAACTAAACGACAAAGGAAATGGATTCTTTATATTTGCGGTTGGGTTTCGAAAAAACGAGTGACGCGAGAAGGTGTGTATTTACCAAGGGGATCACTTACAGAACAAGGGAACACTTGGTTTACATATCGAGGACAAGAAATTGAATTTTATAACAGAAATCTGAATGGGTTGAGAGATATAAAAGATTTATTAGAAATTGAGAGAAGTGATGTTGAAGAGGATGAGCAAAAAATTGCAGACTTAAATTTAACTTCTGTTGATGCAATTCGGATTGCATATGATCTGGTCGGGCGAGGTGTACTTAACCAAGAAGCTGTCGATTATGTAAAAAAAGAGGTAGAAATTACAGAAACCGTTAAACCAATTTTACATCCTAATCAGTACTATCATTTTTTAAAATGGCTAAAAGAAAAGGGTAAAATCGGAGACACAGAATTTTCAAAGATCAGAAAACTACTGGACGAAACCGAATATTCAGGTATTTAGAACAAACTTCTGGGCGCGTTATTAAGCTGATTTTGTGCTTTAATAATTCTACTATTTGATACCTCGACATAATCAACCTTTTTGTGCTTGTGCAAGTATGTCTCTTGGTTTTTTTCAATACCGATAAATTTTCTACTTTCTAAAACAGCCGAGACTAAAAAACTACCACTGCCGCAAGCGTTATCAAGCACGATATCACCGGGCTGTGTGAATGTTTTAACTAAATATCTGCCAAGCCCAACTGGCTTTTGCGTTGGGTGAAATACCTCTCCTTCGCTTTCTGCAGTTTTAAAATAAAGAACATCATTTGGATATCGGTCGCCATCACTTTTGACCTCGACCGAATTGAAATCGCCATAACTACCCGTTAATTGATTTTTTCTAAAACCTTTATTAAATGGCAACCCAGGTGTCATTTGAGGATTATAATTTGGTTGTTTCTTGTAGAAGATACAGATATCTTCATGTTTTCTTAGCGGTTGTTTTTTTGCATTTAGAAAATTAGTTGACTTTGACTTAACCCAGACAAGTTTATATTTAAACAAATTGGGATTTGAAATAATTAGTTTTGCAGTGAAAACACCTTGGGAAGTCAGTGCGATTACTCCGTTAGTTTTAATAATTCTTTCATATTCCTTCCAAAGTTTGTCCAAAGGTATTACACTATCCCAATTATTTTGTGTAGTGCCGTAGGGTAAATCGCATAAAATCATATCGATGGAATGATCAGGAAATTTGGGCATAACCTTCAGACAATCTCCTTCAATAACTTGATTAGTAAATTTAGCTATATTTTCGTGTTTTGATTTATAGGTTAGGTTATCATTTATTAGCTGACCGGATATGAAATTTATAATACTGTGCCCCTCGAATCGCCTTAAGCTGTTGATCTTAAGTGAAGGAATTTTGTCTTCAGCAACATACCGCTTCACTGTAATCGACGAAACTTTGAGCATTTCTGCTACTTCTTCGGTTGTGTAGAGTTGATCTTTTTGAATATTCATAATACATTATTAAGTATCAATTAGTATCATTATAACACACTTAATGCATGGTAAAGAAAGGATTTTCAATATCAACAAATGCTCGAGACTATTTTAGCGAATATCGAATCCCGTTGACTTGTAGTTGGTCAGAAAAGGAACATGGTGCAATTCAGAGACACATACCATCAATTATAGAAAGTCATTTTGAAAATATAAGTTCAAAAATTGATCTATTGGATTTTTCGACAAACAGGTTGCTTCAGCTACTTGCAAAATTATCCAGGGGTTACGACCCAGCAAAAACTGAACTTAAAATAAATAAAATCGATAGTAATGAAGCAGAACTCATGATTAATTATTTTGTTATTGAGCTGAGGTCTGTTCTGGAAATCTTTGTTCAGCTAAATATCTTGCTGTTCCCCAAAGGCAACTACCCACGAAGTTTCAACGATTTCTTAAAGTCGAAAAAATATAATGAAGAAGTTTTAGGCAGAGACTATTACTTAGCTTTGAAGAAAGTCGAAAGAAGTAAATGGTTAGAATATTTAATTTCACCAAATAAGAGTAAAAGGTTATGCGCCAGAGATCTAAGGACTCATTTTTCACATCTATATATTTGGTATATTCCAGAAAAAAACAAAATTAAAATTGTGGCCAGAGTGTCAAAATCGGTTAATCAATTTTGGCTCAAAGCTGATCAAGAATTTGAAGTATGCGAATTTATCAAAGATTCAATGAATGGCCTGATATCATTTTTGGCGGATTATAAAAAATGTTTTCCTCCAGAATATTTTAAAAAAATGTTAGTTGAAAACGGGTATAAACCGAGATTTACCGATAATCCAGCCACCAAAGAAAACTTGAAATTGTAAACCCCAATCCTTCCAGCCCAAACTCCCTGCTCGAGAGATCTCGAGTTTCGCCCTCGAGATGTCACGGCCGTGTAGCCTGTCCGCCTCTGGCGGAAGCGGATGCAAAATTCATTTCATATTTTCAAATTCTGTTCGAACTTTTTTGAACAGAGAGAACCAAATTAATTAGAAGATTGATGCCGACCGATAACCACGCTTTAATCATCAGGCGATTAGGTCTGAACGGTTGTAACCGGCGGCCTCGAGAATCGTTACGATTTTTTCAACTTCCGGCTCAAGACGGCGAAGGAAATCAAGGTCATCCGCAGTAACTTCACCCTCATCCTGTCCCGATGATTGATAAAATTTATACAATCGAGAAAATCGTTCGTACTCATGTTCATCAAGTTCCGCTTCGATAACCTCTCTCAACTTATCAACAAACTCAATATCTTTGCGATAGAATTCAAGCAATTGTTCCTGATTACTTTTGGTAAACGATTGAAAATATTCCGATTCCTCCGGTTTCTTCAGCTCTTGATGACTTTCAATAAAATTCGTTGTCTTGTGAACCAATTTATACAAGAAATTGTTATACTTTGTAACAAAAGCGAAAAACCATTTTTTCGCTTCTTCGCGAACTCCCCCGTCTTCGCCTTCAACCTCGATCATTTTACTCCTTTATACAAACTGATTATTGACAAAATGAGATAAACTATGATAGGCTATAAATAACTTAGCTAAATCCCCCCAGCTCTGTCAAAGGATCTGGGGGTTTTATATTTAATTTTATTCGATAAAATTAAGTTATGGCAAAAGCAAAAAACAGTCTAATCATCTTTGACGGAAGCAATTTCTATCATTCGATAAAAAAGATCACTCCCCAAATTCACCTGTCAAATTTTAGATATCGCGATTTTTCAGAATATATTTCAAACACCACAAACAATCGAATTATCTATTGTGTCGGAGAAATAAGACGATCAAAAAATAGTGTCAAATCGGAGAAATTATATTCTCACCAACAATCCTTGTTCTATTATCTTGAAAAACAAAAAATCGAGGTTATTAAAGGTTTTATGCTCAAGAATGGTTCCGAATATCACGAAAAAGGCGTCGATGTCCGAATAGCACTCGAAATTCAACGTGGAGCAATTAAAAATGAATATCAAAAATGCTTCATTATTTCTTCCGATACTGATATTATTCCAGCAATTATCGATGCAAGGAAAGAAAAGAAGCAATTGGTTTATGTGGGTTTTGATAAAAATCTAAGCCGTGCAATGCAATCAAATTGCGATCAAACAATTATTGTAGATAAAGAAACTATCCGAAAATTTGAAAAAATTAGTCCTAAAAAATAATTTACTTCTTTCTTAACTCCCAAGCTGTCGGTAAATATTTTTAATGTTTTCTAAATTCTTACCGCCATCAAAAACCGGTTCGGCGGTTTTTTTGAGAGCATTCTTGATAACTTTTTGCTGAAGTTTCCGGTCAAATAATAAAGTTTTAATTTTACTCGCCAAATCCTTCGAATCACTTGATCGGAAAAGCATGCCGCTCTCTAGATGATCGACGAGTTCGACCATTCCGCCAACTCGGCTGACAACTACCGGCAAACCACCCTTCATCGCCTCGAAAACCGACAACCCGAACGATTCCGACAACGACGGCTGAATATACGCTCGCCAACCGGAAAAGTGCTTCCCAACCGCTTCTGGCGGCAAATAGCCGAGAGTTTTGATCGATCGACCGAGGTTTTTGTTCCCAATCTCTTCTCCAAGCCTTTTTCGATCGGGACCGTCGCCGATTATCTCCAGTTTTAGGTTTGGCAAATCTTTATTTAATATTTCCATCGCTTCAATTAGAATTGGGTAATTTTTGGTTCGATTAAGCGAGCCGATCGAACCGATTACCAACTTTTCCGCTAGTGGTCCGACAACTTCCTTTCTTGAATCGGTTTTTCGGAATTTTTGTTCGCCGATCAGCGGGTAGATAACTTCGATTTTATCTTTCGGAACAATTTTTCGCTTGCGTAAAAATCGTTCGACCGCTCGGGAAACGGCAATCACTTTTGAACTTCGCTTAAGCGTTGAGCGCAAACCGATAATTTGCAGTTGATCGCGCCACCAACTGTTAGTTCGGTAATCTTCGGTCCATATATGCTCGGTATGAATAAAATACGCCCCAAGCCCGTAAAGTGATCGGCCGATCAAAAAAGCGGTCTTCGGCGAGTGGGTATGGATGACTAACGGCACAAAAGGATCACGAGCGGTTTTTATTTCGGTAATGATTTTTCTGGTTTGACGAATCCGATCAATCAGTAATTTTGCCTCCGGCAGAGGGTAATATTTAACCGGCAATTTTCGATCAGCAACTGTCGCCGACAACCAACCTTTGGGAGCCAATATATAGAGTTGGAATTCCCTTTTGTCCAAATTATTCAAGATATTCAAAATATGGTTCGGGCCACCGCCGACGTTCGGATCGTTGGTAACAAAAAGAATTTTCTTCACTCGCCCTCACTTTGCTAGATGCTAGTCAATACATAATTATGTCATTCCCGAGAAGGCGGGAATCCACCTATGTTGGTTACTCTCACTTCTCCTTCCTTCCTCTCCCTTCCAAACCAGCTTCTTAACCCTAACCCCTATTCCCTCACCCCAGCTTCTCTATCGCCCGATCAATTCTCTCGATTGTTTCTTTCTTTCCTAAAACGACCGCCAACTCGACCGGCGACGGCGACCGTTCTTCGCCCGAAAGAGCAACTCGTACCGGCCAAAAAACATCACCGTTGCTCAACCCGCCTTCACTGACCACCGATTCAAGAATTTTTTGAATATTTTCCGCTTCCCACCCGTTTGTATCTTGCCTGCCCATCGTAGCTCGAAGAGCAGAGTGAAGTATCTTGTATTTTGTATCTTCTAATCCCTTAACCGTTTTCTCCCGATCCGATTTCTTAAAAATTAGCAGTTCCGAATCATAATTTGGTTTCCGCCGAAGCTGTTTCAAGTATTTAGCGGCAATTTCCAGATTCGGGTAGCCACCGCGTTGGATTAATTCGATTTCCAAAAGACTAAATTCATCATCAGCGAAAACATCCAGCCTCTTCTTTAGCTCATCCGGGTCAAGCTGACGAAGATAATGTTCATTATAAAAATCGAGTTTCTGCTGATCGAAAATCGCCGGCGATAAATTGATATTTTTAAGATCAAATTCCCTGATCAGTTCTTCGAGGGTAAAAAATTCCTGCTCGTTCTTCGGATTCCAACCCAAAAAGACCATAAAGTTGATTACCGCTTCCGGCAAATAACCGGCCTGCCGGTATTCTAGAACCGCCGTTGCCCCATGGCGTTTCGAAAGTTTGCTCCGATCTGAACCTAAAATCATCGGCAAATGGGCAAAATTTGGCGCTTGCCAGCCGAAAGCCTGGTAAAGAATCTGATGCTTCGGCGTCGACGGTAGCCACTCGTCAGAACGAATAACTTCGGTAATCCCCATTAAATGATCGTCAATGACACTTGCCAGGTGATAAGTCGGGTAACCGTCGGATTTTAGAATAATCTGATCGTCGAGTAAAGCGGCATCAAATTCGATTTTCCCCCGAATCAAATCGTTAATGATGATTTTGCCGTTTTCCGGCATCTTCATCCGAATCACATAATTGCCCTCTTTCATATCTTCCAGCTTAAAATCAGCTGTCTTGCACAGTAATTCTAAATCTTTTTGTACATTTGGATTTGTACATTTGGAATTTACTTGTATCTTGTTACTTGTTACCTGGAATTTTTCTCTACAATGACCTTCATAGCGAGCCGGTTTTTTGGCCTTAATTTGCGCTTCCTGATCGCGAGCCAGTTTTTCCTTGGAGCAGGTGCAGATGTAGGCTTTACCGGCTCTGACCAAAGAAAAAGCTTCTTTTTTGTAAATTTCCAGCCGCTCCGATTGAATAATCGGCTTGCCGGCATTTTCCGCCTCAATCCCCATCCAGTTCAGTGATTCGATGATTCGCTCAATCGAGCCCGCAACCAATCGATCGCGATCGGTATCTTCAATTCGAAGATAGAACTCGCCGCCTCGGTTTTTGGCATAAAGATAGGCAAAAAGAGCGGTTCGAGCGCCGCCAAGATGAAGTTCGCCGGTCGGACTCGGTGCAAAGCGGGTTTTGATCATAGAGTGATAAATTAATACTTATTCCCCAGATCAAAATTAACACAAAAGCCATCGGTTGTTAAGATTAAGATTGTTTTTGCTTTAATAATTGATTTTACGAAGCGATTGACTTCAGTTCGACTCGAAATATTTATCCTTGGTGCACTACTGTCCAACTAAAAACTACCAAAAACTCAGTTGTGGATCGAATTCTTGGCTCTTGAACTTATGAATCGTATCTTTGTTGAGTGATAAAAGATCGATGAGACTTCGCTTAAACATTAAAACCTCTCTAATCATACGAGTCAATTCCAGTAAGGAACGAGAAAATTTAGTTTGAAACTTTAAATATGATATAAACAGGTAATATATCATCGCTATCCAGATCTGAGTCATTACAGCGTTCCTAGAGGTTCCTAGAAAGGTCTTAATCTTTAAGTTTTGCTTGATCCACTTGAAAAACAATTCAATCTGCCATCTATTTTTGTAGATATCAGCTATCTGTGAAGCCTTAAGATCAAAATTGTTGGTTAAATACTCGTACTCTTTTTGTGTTTTCTCATCGAAGTAACGTACCCTCCTTAGATTTTTCTCATATTTATCAAAGGAATCATAACTGCCGAAGGCTACGACTTCATCAGCGATAATCCCTTTTTCCAATAGACCTTTTTCGTGCTGTCCAACAACGAAGATGTGTTGATTTTTCTTGGTTCTGGAAACAAAGGTAATGTTCTTTTGATCGAATTCACTCCACCATTTGTAATCTATATAGCCTCGATCAAAAACAATAATGCTGCCAGCTCTTAACCAGCTGAAATTTATCTGCTTTGCAACTGATATATCACTGGGCTTACCGGCAGTGATATTGATAACTTCCGGTACCATAGTGGTGCTGTCCAAAATAGTATGAAGCTTGATTGCCCCTTTGGTTTTTGAATACGTTGCCCAGTTAAACAGACTCAATGCTAAGGATACAGTTGTTGAATCAATAATGTAGAGCGGATTGTTAAACTTAAATTGGTTGTTAGAAACAACACTTTTAAACTGTTTGAAGAGAACATAAAAAAGTTTTTCATATATTTCGTAGTTCCGATTGTTATTGGCGTAAGATAGGCTAGATCTGGCTACGGAGTTAACGCCAGGATGATAGAGGGAGCTGCCATGGGTATTAATACCGGTTTCAATCTCACGCAGAGAATCCTTGCAGCTGGCCTGGGCATAGAGCAAAAGAACAAACTGATTCCAAGCGGTTAGCTTCTTTACATATCTATCTGCACTATGCTGTCCAACTAACCTGTTGAAAGCTTTCTTGGGCATAAAGCTTAACAGCTGTCCTAATATTGTGCTAGAGTAGTCCATAGACCTCCTGTTTTAAGTTAGTTTTTTTGTTACAAACTAAGCTTAACTTAAACCGGAGGTTTTTTGTATTTTTGAGATTTTAATTGGACACTAGTGTCCTTGGTGCAGACTGGTTGACTTTTTAATCGTTTTATGGTATAGTCTCCAGTTGACAATTAAATAACCCTTTGATTTTGCTGCCTGGAGTCAGCCTAAATCAAAGCTTAAATACCAGACTTGTGCGCAAATGAGCGGTGATGGAATACTCCAAAGCCGCTCATTTGCGTGTAAAGCCGCACCTTAACAACTTAATCCTTTGTGCTTAATAATCCATTTGATTATTGAACTTGAAGGATTGCGCCGTTTGATCCCAAACGGCGTGAATATCGGCTTGAATCCGGACCCTACTAGAAACTTCCTTGACGGTCCTCGTTTTTTACCACTCTGTATTGAGCTCGGCGTTAACTGTTAGCGCATATCTTACAAACAATATTGGGCTTTACCAAAGCTTAACTTGTTCGCAAGAACAACCCCGCCTTAACCCTATACCGTTTTGAAAGTAACTGGTATGGGGCCACTCCGCCTTATGGCGGGCAGTGGACAAGGCGGAAACAATTCACCAGGCCGTTTTCCTTGAGCTCCGATGGTAATCAGAATTCTAGAAAAGCAGTTTGAGATCGGAAATAGCTAGTATCGTAATACTAATCTTTCCGGGCTCAAGGCTCGGCAGAATCCTCTTTGGGGGATAGCTCAAACCTCACCGCCTAGCGGGAGGAATCTGTTGTATCCCCGGAGGAGTATTATGATACACGCAAGAATCACCACACTCGCCGTCGTTACGGCGAGAGGCGGTTGGGACATCACAAGCGCGACCCAGGAGGACCAGCTGGTTCTGCGAAAGATGAGGAAGGATATATACCTCCCACACCTCCACGATGTTGTGGAGAGATGGAAAAAGACGACAGTTGTACCCCCCAGAGACAGGAAGATGGTGGCGGTGGGGACGGAAAAGTTGGAAATTGTCGGGGAGGCGGGGAAGGTGGTAGCTGTCGGGGTTTACAACCCCGACTGTCGCCTTTTCTTTGTTCGGTTTTTGGCTCCTTGGCAGGAGCCAGCCCACCATCCAACCCTCCAAGAAAAAAGCTGGAGAGTGGGCTACGAGCACGCTGACGTTGTTGTCGCCATGAATCCAGTTATGACGGTTCAGGGTAGCGCCGAGACGGTGGTGAAGTACACCATCGCTCGGCGCAACTCTCACGTCCCCTGCGACATCGCAGGGGCGACGGCCGAGCTGGCCACACTGGAGTCCGGCTGGGGAGGTCGCGATAACGTCGCCGGCTCCCCCCAGGGGATTTCCAGCCAGCTCACGCTGGCGCAGGTGGTGGAGGTTGTCGGCCGCCACATGAAGGAGGGGGAGTAGACAGACGGCGATGAAGCGAGCCGGAATCTGTGAGTACCGTGCCCAAGCCGATGTTGGCTTGGGCGCTTCCTAGAGTCTCGACAAAATCGGGGTTCTAGAGGAGTAGACACCCCCTTTTGGGGGTTAGACCCGCGCATTGGCGTGGGTACAGCAAAGGCGAGGTGAGCCATGTCGATGTACGGTCAACACCACTTGAAAGACGTAGACGAAGAGACGAGGAGGGCTGTCGAGATGACGCTTGCGCTGTTCGAACGAGCCCTCCGGGGGCTTGATCCGCAACGAGCGGACCGGGCCACAGTCGTGCTGTACGACATGGGCGAGAGGGGGTTAAGCCAACAGGAGCTGGCGGCCTTTTTCCTATACATGGTCGCCAGCCCGGAAAAGGAGCTGGGTTGGCTCCTTGGCGTTTCGAACGGAGAGGAGCACCTGGGGGAGGCCATGAGTACCATGGTCCTTTCCTTGCCGCTGGAGAAGCTTCCGGCGGCGATGGTGCTGTGCCGGATGCACATCGTCGCGATGTGCGCCGGTACCTGGAGACCAGCCGAGGGAGGCCAGAGATGAAACAGATGCAAAGGGGTGATCGGATCGCCGATGCCGAGGCGATCGAGGATTACTTTTCGTCTCGGCGCCCGAGCCAGATTCGGATTGCGGTCCAAAACTGGTTCTACGGCGAGGAGGTGGTAGAGCAGGATGACCTTCACCCTGGAGAGGGCCGCTTCACACTCCGTTGTCAGGAGTGTGGCTGGCGCTGGGGCTCGAACTACCAATCGAGCTTCTGCCCGGAATGTGGTGCTTGCCACCACTACTGGGAACTCTCCCGCGGAGAGTGCGAGTGGTGCTTCGGGGGTTTGGAGCATTGCCCGAACTGTCTCGAAGAGAGGCAGCATCACGGCAGGTTTTGCCCCGAGGCCGACGAGGAAGATCGCCCAGAGGACTACATTCTCATTGGGACGATCGATCTCCACAACTTTCATATGGATTCCCGCCACTGGCCTTTCGAAGTGGCCAGCGAGCATAAAGGAATCCTGCTCGACCAGGCGGATCGGAGTGGATGGAAGTATTCCGTCTGGGTGAGAAAGGATGTCACAGAGGCAGCCTTTGAGGCTGCCAGGCTCACCATAAACTTCAGCGATGGTGCAGTCATCGCGGGAAAGAAGGTGAAGATACCGACTTAGTCCACGAAAAGGGAATGATTCTGGCGCCCTAAAGGCCAGCGCTATTCCGGTGCCTCAGTCCCGAAGAATCGGGGCGATGCAGCCCGAGTTCGACCGGAAGGCGAAAGCGAAGATGGAGGCTGCAAGCCGTCCCGACATTGTGAAAGCGGTGTTGGGACACCCATTCCCGGCTTGATGTGAATTGAGACGGGAATCAGGTGTAGCAAACAACCCGCGCGTTGGCGCGGGCGAATCTCTGTTGTACTTGAGGAGTGTCCAGAATGGAAAGCAGAATCATCGAAGATGAAGAGGGGAAGATGTACGTCTCAATCCTGCGAGATGAAGTCGCAGGATGGGGGGGTCATGCGGAGTGTAGACACCTTGTCTTCGGCCCACTCAACCGGGCCGAAGAGAAAACCCTCCGCTGTCCAGAAAGGAAGGGGTCGCAGCCGCTTCCCTTCAAGTCGTACAGGCACAGACTGTACTACGTCGTACACACCGACAAGGGTGTGATCGTAGTATATGAGTCCGTCTACCGACCGGCGGTTGGGGGCGAAGGGCGACCAGGATGCACCAACATCCAGGTCGTTGGCCCGGCCCCAAACGGTCGGGCGAAGTTCGTCAGATTCAAAAACGGGAAGCCGGTTTATCAGGTAGTGCTATTCTGAAAACCGGTCTCCTAGGGAATGATTCTGCGCCCAGATTTTTAAAGACTCTGTTGACGCCAGCAGAGCGTGTCGACCCAGTTTAACTGGGAAGATGCGGCAGCGTTGGCATGGTGACTTAGGCCTCTAGTCGACCATGCGTGCGAAAACCCGAAGAGGCTAGCAATCATCGCTCGAGTATTCGAGCAAGACACTGGTACCCCGACGTCACGTCGGGGTACCCACAATCTGCCAGTAACGGCATCCGAGTCACCTTTGGTGAAGCGGAACTCCTGTGCCATTGCCGGCAGATCAACCCCGAACTACTTAACGAGTTCGGGGCAGAGTCAAAAAATCCCCTTTCCTAAGATTGGGGATTTTTTGTATTTAAGACAGAGATTCCTCTAACGATAGGCTTCGCGACGATGGGCAATTTTTGTGATATAAAGTTTTTGCAGTTTAATATCAACAATGTAGAGCAATCGCCAGTCGCCAACACGAATACGATAACCCGGCTGATTGGTGAGTTTTTTGGCTGATCTAGGAAAGGGATCGTGCGATAGTAAACCGATCTGATTGACAATCTTGGCTTGAATTTCGGTTGGCAGCTTTACCAAAGCTTTTTTGACTTTTGGTAAAACCAAAATATTCATGACTTCTTGAGTTCGGTTTTGATTTTGTCCCATTTTTCGGCTACAGCAAGTTCTGTTTTGCCCACAGCCAATAGAGCTTTTTGATCTTCGTAATCTTCGATAATCTCTTGCATCTTAGCGAATTTATCGGGATGAATCATAACCGCCTTGATTTTTGAGCGCGAAAAAAGATATACCGGTTGATCAATATTGTCTATTTTGCGCATCACTGTATCGGTGTCTTTACGCATTTGGCTAATAGATACGATGTTGTTGTTTGTAATCATAAGTATCCTTAATGTTATTAAAACACTATTATAATATTACTTTATCGTAACCTTGTCAATGGAAACATTTTTCCGCCATACATCAATATCATAATTAGTCTCAACAACGATTGTGGAAACAATCACTTGCAGAGACTTATGGGAGAGCAATCATAAAAAATATTAAAACTCTATAAACGTTCAACTCCCCCAGATGGCGTTTTTAAGATGTTCGATTTTTGGGTTCTCGGGGTCGGAAAGGTCGACACCGATAACATCGATCCGGATTGAACGCTTCGGATATTTTTGCTCAACCGCCCGCGCCAACATTCGCAACTTATCCTGTTTTCGATAACGAACCAGATCTTGAGCTAGTCCGAAACCGCTCCCGCGAACCGTTTTCACTTCGACAATGACGATCGTTTTTCGTCCGCCAGCCGGCGGATTGGCTAAAATATCGATCTCGCCGCAAAACAACTTTAAGTTCCGCTCTAAAATTTTATACCCTATTTTTTTTAGGTACTCCACGGCCTGACCTTCTCCCAAATTCCCCGTACTCTTATTTTTTGACTTATCCATAATTCTTTATTCTTAATTCATAATTCTCTTTGTTGATACTCCGTTGCTATTTACTCCCCTTCATTTCCGGTTGTTTTATTTTTTCTTTTGTCTATCGCAAACTTCCTTACAAATGGTTTTTGCAATCTCTACTTTAGAAAATCATATCATAAATATAAACAGATTTTTTATGCGGGTTGACGACCCCGCACAAAGCGAAGTCGTCATCGGTTGAACCTACCCAACACTCCGGTGGGCAAGTATGCCAGCTTGTTGTTTCGACTGGCGATCGTCCCCACCCCTTTCTCCTTCAGCTTCCTCTTGATCTTAGCAACCACCACCAAGATCTTCTCCTCGTCCTTCTCCCCAGCCTCCGCCGCAATCTCGGCAGGAGTAAAGAAATGTCCGGGGTCGAGCCCAAGGATACCGAAGACCCCGACCTCGATCGGGGTCAACGACACCAACGGAACAACCTGTCCGCGGAAGAGTGCGAATCCGACACTGGTCGAGCCGAGAATCGTCCATTCTGGGGTGATCTCCGCGATTTTCTCGCGGATCCCCCGGATGGAAAACGGCAGGTCTGCTACATTTGGAAAGCCGGTTCGAACGTAGGAATCCGGCTCTGCCATCAACCGGCAGAGAATTTCGGATTCGAGCGGAGACAGCTCAACGAACCGGCGTGTGGTGGCAGAGATCAGTATTTGCCCCGAGAGGACAAGCTGACCTTCCACCACGACTACGGCGACTCCGCCTTCAATCATAGTCATAACCTAAGCCTCCTTGGCAGTAACCGATCGTACGGACATTGCAAAGTACCAAAAAAGAGAACTTATTACAAGGCTCTATTTTCCAACTCTTTTTATCATAAATTCGACCGCTTCATCCATATTTATTGCCTCGATCTTGATTTTCGGATACTTGTTTTGAAAAACTCGAAATATTTCATCGGCAAACGCCTGACCGATCATCGGTACTTTATCGAAATCGAAAGTTATTGATTTAAACTTTTCAAGATTAGTCAAAACCCGACGCGCTTGCGAGCGGGAAATATGTACAGTCCCAAGAGTATAAAGTTTTATTTGAATCTCGGTCTTGTCAAAATCCAAATTTTGATTATCGGTCTGAAATTTTTTAAAAATATCTATAAGATGTTTATCTGAATTTAGCTGGATTTCAAAAGTTACACTTGTTCCTTTCTTGGATCTCCCTTGAGATTTTCCAAAGAAAGTGTCGTTAACTACATTTTCAACAATCAAAATATAATCATAACTTTCGAGAATGAATACATCGGCAATTTTTGAAGTGAAAAAGATTCCCTCTCCGGAGTGAGTTTGTGGCGCAGTTGTGGTTTTGCCTTTTAGCAGGTCTTGCATCGCCTCTAACTCATTATTTAGTTTTCTACTTGACATAACATTCCTGAATACGCCGATACCAAAATCACGAATTTTGAAGCTAATCGTACCACGATTTTTTCTAACTTCTATGCTAATATTTTTCGATTTTGAATGCTCAATCGCGTTATTTAGCATTTCAGAGAAAGCATAATCAAAGATGCTTCTGGTGTTTTCTTTAAGTTCAAAAATAAACGGAATCCGCTTTTCGATTTTTTCAATTACTCTGTGTTCCTCCAAATCTTTATTGACTAGAGTTAATTTTGCAACGATGCCAAGTGCTTCGGCATTGTTTGGTAAGGCATATAAAGACTTTGTAGTAACTCCGGATTTTATTAATCTTTTTTCAGCAACCAATTCATTCACTATTTTTGAAATGTATTGTCGTGAATATAAACCTTTTTTAAATATGACAAAATCAGCGACCTTGAATTTGTCATGCTTTATTGCGAAATTGATAATTTGTTCTTTTAAATCCATGCTCATATATTATCACGGTTGTCGCATAGTTGTCAACTGTTTGATTTCAGTTGTCGCATAGTTGTCAACTGTTTCAGTCATAAAAAAGAGCGCTTTAGCGCTCTTTTTTATCTATCATTCGGTCAATATTTTTTATTCTTTTGCTTCTTTGGCTTTATCTTCAATCGGTTTCTTCGCTTTTTCATCCGGCGCCGAACCCGGTTTTACCTCCTCGACATCGACCGGTTTTTCAGTGCTTCCGTGGCTCTTAATCGCTGATTCTGCTTTTGCTTCAAGTTCAGCCTCTTCCTCGGCCTTTTCTTCAGCGGCAGCAACCGCCTCGGCGGCAACCGCTTCCTGAATTTTTTCAAGCTCTTTCTCGGCTTCCGGCTCTTCCCAGACCTTCAAATCACGATTAAGATCCTTTAGTCGCGCCGCTTTACCGCTCAATTCGCGGATATAGTAGAGTTTGCTTCGGCGAACTTTTGATTGCTTTATCCGCTCGACTTTAATAATCTTTGGGCTGTGAAGCGGGAAAACTCGCTCGACACCGATGCCAAAAGAGACCTTGCGAACCGTAAAAGTGCCGTCAAGTGAACGACCGCCGGCAGTGGCGATTACCAAACCCTCAAAAACCTGGATTCTCTCCTTGCTGCCTTCGCGAACTTTCAGATGAACTCGAATGGTGTCACCGGAACTGATTTCGGGAATATTTTTCTTCTGATATTTCTTTAAAACTGCCAATTCCATTATTTGCTCTCCTTAGAGACCGAAACCAATCTTATCGGTCGGCGACTGCCGGTAAATTTTGTTACTCGCTTTTCGCTAAACTTGACAACCCCGTTTTCTCGAGCAAAAAGGGTGTCGTCGCTTCCCTGACCGACATTCTCTCCCGGTCGGAATTTACTTCCTCGTTGTCGAACAATTATAGCACCGGCGGTGATTTTCTGACCACCGTAAACTTTCACTCCCAATCTTTTTGATTGACTGTCGCGTCCCAACCGAGTTGAGCCACCAGCCTTCTTATGAGCCATTTAACTCCTTAAATATGTTCGAAGAAATAAGATATTCCGGAGGAACCCCATTGGGGTAAGAAACAAATAATATTCAAACTCTTTCCCTGTCATTCCCGTGAAAACGGGAATCCAGTACTATTCAGGTAGATTCCCACCCTCGACCCAAGGGGTCCGCTTTGTGATGGGAATAACAACCGATACTTAAACTACAGGCTTTAACTTAATTGCCGTGATTTTAAACAAAACAATCTCCCTTTTGACAACCTGATAATCACGACCGTAAGTAAACGGGCTGGCGACCTTAATATAGCCCAAGGAGGCAATTTTGTCAACAAGGCTAGAAAAGAGAGAAATTGGCGCCCCAGAAGACTGCTCAAAAAGCGGAAAAACCAAAGCGACGACTATTGATTTCAGGTCAAGGTTGATGATCTGTCGCGATAAGTTTTCAAAAAAATCCAAATAAAGCCTGCTAAGATTGGCAAGAACCGGCTTAAGGTTCGAGGGCGCGTAAGGCTCTTTGCGAGGCGCACCGAGAAAAGGTTCGGACACAATTGCTAGACTTTTGAAATCCCCGATTCCTACAAAAAATTTATCTTTGCGACTGTCGGCAACCGAAATTTTAATAATATTCTTCTTATCCGAACCGAACTTTTTAACCGCCCAATTTAAATTCTCTTGGGAATCGGCAACCGCCCGGTCGGAAAGATCGCAACCGGCAACAGCTTGATTTAAAATCAAAGCCTCGAGCAAAAGATTCCCCGAACCGCAAAAAGGGTCAAAAACCAGGCACTCTTCTCGGCTAATTTCAGTAAGGGCGATATTGACAATCATCCGCGCTAATTTCGGCGGCAACATCCCCGATTTCGGATCGCTTCGTGGCTTACCGTAATCACGATCGGTTGCTTCTTTGATATTTTGAACTGCCAAGCCGCGATAAACTTGGTCGCCGACTATAATGAATTCTCGACCGGTAGCGTACAAGCGATTACTTAAAATTTCAGCCGCATTAAGCACCGCTTCTCGACCGGAGACAAATCGAAGTTTGATCCCCCGACTTGAAAGCTCTTTTTTAAGAGAAAAAAGAGCTGATTTCGGCATATTCCCTCGGTAGCAAGAAACCCCGAAATTGCGAACCGGATTATTTGTTAAAGAGTTCTTAATAATTTCTCGACTGTCTCCCCGTTCGATCAACTGACCGATTTTGATTGTTCCACCGAGAATTTTTAAAAGACCGGCAATTTTCCTTTCCGGCTCGGCGGATTTGATTGTCGCCAAATTTTCCTCTAAACTAAAATCTGTGAAAGCGATTTTTTGCTCTAAGATTTTTTTCAGTTCAAAAGCGGCTAACTGATGGGCATTGCCTAAAATAAAAAGATACTCTTTCATTGCCAATTGATAGTAGCAGATTTTTGTTGGAAAAATAAGTAAGATTAAAAATGGAATCCGATAAAGAAAAAATTTCAAAGTTCATACATCTTCATACTCATTCACACTATTCTATGCTTGATGGAATGGGAAAAATTGCCGACTTGGTGGGTCGAGCAAAAGAACTTGGGATGTCGGCTTTGGCCCTAACCGACCATGGTGTTATGCATGGGGCGATTGAATTTTACGAGGAATGTGAAAAGCAAGGGCTTAAACCGCTTATCGGTTGCGAACTCTATATCGCTCCGCGATCGATGACCGATAAAGTCCCGAAAGTCGATTCTCACCCTTATCATCTGGTTTTAATCGCTAAAAATCACGCCGGTTATAAAAATCTGATTAAACTGACAACGATTGCCCATATTGAAGGCTATTATTATAAACCGCGGGTTGACAAAAAGACTTTAAAAAAATACTCCGATGGTCTAATTGCTCTAACCGCTTGCGTCCAAGGAGAAATTCCGAGAACTATTGTCAATGATCCGAGCAAAGCCGAAGCGGTAATCGCCGAGTATCAAGACATTTTCGGCAAAGAAAACTTTTTTCTTGAAATTCAACACCATAAATTCGTTGAAAATCAGGAATTGGTCAATAAGAAAATTTACGAACTTGGAAAAAAATTAAAAATTCCGGTCGTCGCCACCAACGATGTTCACTACGTTAATTCCGAAGACGACGAGGCCCAAGATGTTCTAGTCGCTGTTCAAACCGGACGATCGGTCAATGAAGAGAACCGGCTGACAATGCGCGGAGATAACTACTCCCTCCTTTCCGAAGAGCAAATGGCTGATTTTTTCAAGGATTATCCGGGAGTTTTGGAAAATACTCTTCTGGTAGTTGAACTTTGCGACCTAAAAATCGACCTTGGTGGAATGATTTTACCACTTTATGAAGTCCCGAAAGAGTACGATCAAACGAGTTATCTGGAGGAACTTTGCTACTTCGGTTTAAATGAGCGCTACGGAAAAGAAAAAATTGAAAAAACAACAATTTTTAAAGATCACCAAAAAGTAAATGAAAAAACTTTAAAGATTGAAAAGTCGGTTTGGGAACGTTTTTTGTATGAATTTGAAGTCATAAAAAAGATGGGTTATGAATCATACTTTTTGATCGTTCGCGATTTTGTCATTTGGGCAAAGGAACAAGGAATTTCTGTCGGTCCGGGGCGAGGTTCGGCCGCCGGTTCGATCATCGCTTACGCTCTGAAAATTACCAATTTAAATCCGCTGGACTACGACCTTCTTTTCGAGCGATTTTTGAACCCCGATCGAATTTCGATGCCAGATATCGATATGGATTTTGCCGACTCCCGCCGCTCGGAGGTCATTGATTATGTCGTCAAGAAATACGGCAAGGATCATGTGGCGCAAATTATTACTTTCGGAACGATGGCCGCACGAATGGCGATTCGCGATGTCGGTCGGGCACTCGCTATGACCTACTCGGAGGTTGACCTGATCGCCAAAATGATCCCTCTCGGCTGTGATCTCAAAACCGCTCTAAAAGACGTCAGCGAACTTCGAGAAATCTATAATACTAACGCCCAGGTTAAAAAACTGCTCGATATCGCCAGCCGACTTGAAGGCGTCGTCCGTCACGCTTCGATCCACGCCGCCGGCGTCGTTATCTCCAAAGAGCCACTAACGGAATATGTCCCTCTGCAAAACGCAACTCGCGGCGACCTCTCAACAGTAACTCAATATTCAATGAACCCAATCGAACATATCGGTCTCTTAAAAATGGATTTTTTGGGTCTTGCTAATTTGACAATCATTCAAAACGCTCTTCGGATCATTCGCAAAACCCGGGAAAAAATAATTGACATCGATAACTTGGAGCTTGACGATAAAGAAGTCTATAAACTCCTGTCGCGCGCCGAAACTTTAGGTATTTTTCAATTGGAATCAGACGGAATGCGCCGTTATCTTAAAGAGCTAAAACCGACCGTCTTTGAGGATGTTATTGCCATGGTTGCCCTTTACCGGCCGGGACCGATGCAGTGGATCGGCGACTATATCGACCGAAAACATGGTCGAAAAGCGATCGAGTATGTCCATCCTTCGACAAAAGGGGCGCTTGAAAACACTTATGGGATCATCGTCTATCAGGAACAGCTGATGCAAATTTCCAAGGATATGGCTGGGTTTAGTGGTGGGCAGGCCGACACCCTACGGAAAGCGATGGGGAAGAAAATCGCCACTTTGATGGAAAAAGTCGGTAAAGAGTTTGTTGAGGGTTCAATAAAAAATGGCGTCGAGAAGAGTGTTGCCGAAGGGCTATATCAGTCGATGAAAGACTTTGCCCAATACGCCTTCAATAAGTCCCACGCCGCTTGCTACGCGCTGATTGCCTATCAAACGGCGTATCTTAAGGCTCATTTCCCAAACGAGTTTATGGCGGCTTTGATGACTTCGGAACAATCCGATCTTGATAAACTCGCTCTTTGCATTGAGGAGTGTTCTCGACTGCAAATTCCCGTCCTTCCGCCTTCAATTAATGAGTCGTTTGTGGAATTTGGCGTCGTAAAAGAGAGCGGAAATATCCGTTTCGGTTTATCGGCGGTCAAAAATGTTGGCGAGGGAGTAGCAGAAGAAATCACCGAAGAGCGTAAAAAGAATGGTAAATACCAAGATCTCGAAAACTTTGTTACTCGCCTCTCCGGCAAAGTAATTAATAAAAAGGCAATGGAATCATTGATCCAAGCCGGAGCGCTTGATGATCTTGGCGAACGAGGTCAACTTTTATATAACATGGAAAATATCCTCCAATTTTCTCAAGCAATCGTCGGAGATAAAAACCGCGGAATGCAATCGCTTTTCGGCGATGCTACTATCGTCGCCAAAATCACTCTTCTCGAAGCGCCGGAGGCAACAAAAAAAGACCGTCTTCGTTGGGAACGGGAACTGATCGGTATTTGTTTGTCGGAAAATCCGCTCGGCGATTCGGTACAACTAGTCCAGCAACACGGGCTGGCGCTTAATAAAATCAGTCAAGCCGATGAGGACAAGTTTGTTCGGATCGCCGGCATAGTCTCAACCAGCAAAAAGATTATGACTCGCTCAAATCAGCCGATGCTTTTTGTTAAAGTTGAAGATAGCAGTAAAAATATTGAAGTTGTCGTTTTTCCAAAAATTCTCGATTCCAGCAAGGATCTTCTAGAGATCAACAATATCATCGTTGTCGACGGTTTTGTGAACTTTAAAGACGGAGCGGCAAAAATCCTTGCTGAACAGATTTGGAAACTTGATGAAGAGGCAAAAATCCCAAAATTTGTCGAACGGTCAAAAAAAAGACAGTATCAGTCAAATAAACCGATAATAAACAGTCAACAACCGCCAGTTAATAATGAAACTAATAAGATAAAAAAACCAGCTGTAAAAAAATTGGAAATTACTTTACCAAAAGAGACCGACAAAGAAACAATTTTGGAGATTCGCGAGGTGCTCGAAGTTTTTGTCGGCGACAATCCGGTATTAATAAAGATTCCGAGTAATGGCGGTTTTAAAGAAAAAACACTAAAAACTAAAGTCGAAATCAATTCGACTCTAAAAAATCGGCTGTCAAAAATCGTTGGCAAAGAATCGATTACTTGCCGGGAGATCGAAGAGTGACAATAAAGCAAACGAGAGAACTAATTATTTGGAGTCTTGATTCGCTTGGTGATTTCTTGTTGGATCAGATACGGCCGGGGAATCGATTTTAAAACAATTTTTGAATTTGAACTGGCAGTTTGCAAAAATACATTGCCAAAGTTAAATGTCGTTCCTAAAAAACCGTTCGTTTTGTTCGAGACTTCTTGAATTTTATCGTAATTGGTTTCCGAGATCTCCCGATTAAAAAATCCGTGCTGATCGATGGCAATTATTCGCTGATTGGTAATTAAAAAAGTGTCATTGGAATATTCATACCACTCACGAATTACAATATACAATCCCCAAAGCAAGAAAATTAGGATTAAAATTGAGGTCAAGGCGCCGGCTCCAAGAAAAATATAGCTGGCAACCGGAATCAGCCAAATAACAATCACCTTTATTCCCGACCAAAGAAAACGCATCGGATGAGTTTTGATCAGCTTTTCGATCTCTTCCCCGGGACGTTGACCTTCAAAATCTAAATCGTTCATAAAATACTCAAAATTAACGGTAAAACCATCCCGAGCGACAAAACGATGACGATAAAAATAAATGCCGCTCGCTTAATTCCCTTCATTGCCACAACCCTCCCGATTTCGCCTTCTTTTAATTATCTCTAAGACAACAATCATCAGTAATAATAATACAACCAAAAGCCCACCGGCTTCAAGTTTGGTTTTTGCTGTCGCTCGAAGAGCAACCCAGCCAAAAAGAATAGCGATCAAGTATAACATCATCACCGATTGTCGAACCGAAAAACCAGCGGCGAGAAAGCGATGGTGAATATGATTGCGATCGGGAGTCTTAAGCGGATTCTTTTTTTGGATAATCCTGATTGCCGTTACCACCAGGCCATCGACGATCGGGAAACCGAGAACCAAAAAGGCGGTTGCTAATTTTCCGCCGGAAATCAGTGGCAATATTCCCAAAATCAACCCCAAAAACATACTTCCGGAATCGCCCATAAATATTTTCGCCGGCGAGAAATTTAACGGCAGGAAACCGAAAGCGGCGCCGGCGAGAATAATCGAGGCTAGAGCGACTGCCGGTTGATTAACAAAGACAGTTAGACTCAAAATAAAAATCGTTATTGCCGCAATTCCGGAGATACCGGAAGCCAATCCGTCAATTCCGTCGATGAAATTGATCACATTCATCATCCCAACAAGCCAGATAAGCGTTAGAAGATCAGACCAAAGAGAAAAATGATAAACAACCCCTTGAAACTTGAAAATCGGCAAATAAACGCTATTGAGGTCTATCGCCTGACCGAATGGATTGCTTAAAGTATCAATCCCGACGCCGGAAGCGATAACGATTAGGGCAACAAGAATCTGTGTCGTCAGCTTAGTTCGGGGGCTTAAACCGAAGAGGTCATCTGCAAGCATAACCAGAGAAATAATCGCTCCACCGACCCAGATTCCCAAAAGCTTTCGATCAACAAGACTCGCCGATTCAAGATTAAACTGGAAATCACGATTGACAAAGAGAAACCAGATCAGAGAGACCAAAAAAAAGGCTATAAAAATTGCTAAGCCGCCGATTCTCGGCAATGGTTTTTTATGGGAATCGCGCTGGCGAATCTTCGGCAAGAGATGGTAACGGAGTGCCATTTTTCGAATAAAAAAAGAAAAAAACCAACTTAGGAAAAAAGCGGCGAGAAAAGGCGGAAGAAAGTTAAGATAATCCGGCGACATAAATTAAATTACGCTTTCCGGAGTTAAAAATTATTCAAAAATTTCCGCTTCATGAACAGTTTTATAGTCAAAAAGCTCGCTCTCATCAAACCAGAGCTTAACTTCAGCGTCGGCGTCTTTGATATCCGAAGAGGCATGAATCAAATTTTTGGTCACAATCTCAACTTCCGGATCGTTGCAAAAATCATAAGAAACGTGCTGAAAATCACCGCGAATTGTTCCCGGTATCGCTTCTTTCGGTTCGGTTGAGCCGACCATTTTGCGGACAATTCCGACCGCTCCGACCCCTTCAATCGCTAGCGCAACCACCGGGGAAATACTGATATATTTAATAAGCATCTCCCGAACCTTTTCACCGCGGCGAATTGTAATGTCCTCGGTGTAGTGTTTCATTGCAAAATCACGATCGGCTTTCTTCATTTTCAGACCGACAATTTTTAGCCCGGCGTCTTCAAAACGGCTAACAATTTTTCCGATTAAACCACGTTTGATTCCGTCCGGCTTGATTAAAACTAGTGTTCTCTGAAAATGATCTTTTCTCATAGCTTTTCCTCAATAAAAATATTAAAAATCGTTCAGCAATTGGTTGATTTTTCGTTCGTCAACAATCGGCGAGATAATTGCCGTCGTTAAACTCTCACGTTTCAGATAATGACGAGCCGCCTCGATTATATCATCTTTGGTGATTGAATCAATAATTTGTGCTACTTCAGCCGGAGTTTTTACTTGATCGCTATACACTAGCTGGCTACCATAAAACTCGGCTAAGTCATCGCTGGCCTCAACCGAAAGCATTAATTTTCCCTTGAGATACTCTTGAGTTTTCTTTAACTCCCGATCGCTCACCGGTTTTTCTTTCAATATTCGGTATTCGTTTAATATCGCTTCGATCGTTTGTTCCAGATTTTTCGGATCGATCCCGGCTTGAGTCATCAGTAAACCGGCGTTCCGAAAGGACTGTTTCCGACTTTGAATAAAGTAACAAAAGCCATATTTTTCCCGGATGTTTATAAACATCCGGCTACTCATCATCCCGCCAAGCAGGGCAGTCATTACTCCGACAACATAACGATCGCGATCCTGATATTTCGGTCCCGAAAAACCGATAATCAGATTACCCTGCTGAATGTTCTTTTTTAAAAAACTCATTTTGGGAGCGGATTTCTTCACCTCGACTACAGGAATAGTCGATAGCTCTTTATCAGAAAATTCCCCAAAATTTAATCGATTAATTTTTTTTAATATTTCTTGGTTGGCGACAATGACTAAAAAGATGTTTTTTACAACATATTGGCGCTGATAAAAACTTTTTAATTGGTCGGCTGTTAGATTTTTGATGCTTTCCGGATCGCCGGAAATTCGATGTGCTAACGGGGTTGAAGTAAAAAGCGATTCGATAAAAAGATCATCGACTCGATTCATCGGCGTGTCTTCATAGAGATTTATTTCCTCGAGAATAACTCCCTTCTCCGTATTAAAATCAACAGTTCGAAGCAGTGGATTAGCGACCAGGTCAATAATAAAGTCGAGTCCGCGATCAAAATACTTCTTGAAAATCTGACAGTGAAAGCCGGTTGACTCCTTACCGGTGAAAGCGTTGTAGTCGCCACCGATCTGATCGATATATTCGGAGATTGCTTGGGTATTTGACCGCTTTTTTGTCCCCTTAAAAACCATGTGCTCAAGAAAGTGGGCTACCCCCTCTTCTCCCGGTTGCTCATTGGCACTACCGGTTTTAGCGATTAACAAAATCGCCGCCGTCTCCGAGGCTGGTTTCTCGATTAGATGAATTTTTAGACCGTTCTGAAGGGTAATTGTTTGCATCTTTTTGAATTTAATATTGCTAAATCTATCTTGTCGGAATTTCGTTTGTGTCTGGTCCGAATTGAACTTCATGAGAAAGCACCAGCTCATCTAAATAAACAAAAGAGTTTGCCTCTATTCTCATCCTTGTCGCACCATTTGGAAAGAGTCTAGCTTGATTTGCTGGAATATTTGGTTTTTCACGAATCACTTGGACTAGCTGTCGGTCATGATCAAAATCTGCAAAAGCAACTTCGCTTTCATCATCTTGGTGTTGCGCATTACAAGCTGCCACTACTTCAACCTTTGGTAACCGATTTTCTCGACAAAACTTATCAAGGGCTTGAATGGTTTCAACTACACCTGCGCCACCCACAAAGCGCCAGTCTTCCTTCCCTTCAGAATTTATGGTCCTAATTGCATGTCCGAAAATAATTGGAACATTATTTATTACTTGTAAACTCTCATCACTTTTCTGGAAAAAAGTTAATTCATGTACTACAAAAACATGAGGGGAGTCTGGAATAGCAATGACTTTAAAATTTGCCCCTACCTCTGATTCTAGAGGAACTCCGGCTGTTATGGAAATATTTTTTTCTGGATCTAAAATCACCAAAACCTCGTCTTCTGGCTTACTCTTAGGCGATAGAAAATTAGCAGGCATCTCTGGGGCGGGCGGTAATGGCTCGCTTAGTTTAGTCGGCTTTGAAGTGAATTGAATATCTTCTGGATTTAATAAATTTTCTTGTCCTGGCATAATTACTTTCCAATTAAGATTTCGATTGAAAGTCTAAGTGCTTGCACTATTTTCGAAATAACCAAAACCGAATGATTTTTTATAATTCACTTTCAACTTTTGTTAAGATAGTGTGCTCAACGCCTGATTGCTTTGCTAATTCTTCTTGGAATAAACCTAATTTTGCTCTGTATTTTTTTGTATTTTAAATTGTCATATACTCTTTGGCCAAAGACCATGAGCGAGCTCCGCCATCTGGCGGAGCGAGTCGAATGGCGGAGAGGGCCCTCCTTCGCCCCTCTGGGGGCTACGGAAGGGCAAGTGGGATTTCCCGCCTCTGGCGGGACTCCGCCCGTGGCGGTGGCAAACTTCTCTGCAAATTTTTAAGCGTTATTTTATTTTGTCGACTGGGTTTTTACTTCGGCAATACCCTACTTTGTGGTGAGTTTGTCACCCACGCCTTAGCCAGTATTCTATCACCAACATTTTTGGTGATAAAACACTGGCGGAGAGGGTGGGATTCGAACCCACGGAACCTTTTCAGGCTCAACGGTTTTCAAGACCGCCGCACTCGACCACTATGCGACCTCTCCGTATTTTTTGATGATCTCTAACTTTTCTCGATAACCGGGTGAGTGTTTAAGATGCCACTCCCTTTTTGACGCTGCTTGTCGAGAGTGATGTTTCTCTGTA